>Ga0114923_10001957_pt1 | contig 14103 bp, 13 predicted proteins | sample SumtaG_FD_89578 | JGI IMG/M metagenome (GOLD analysis project Ga0114923, IMG submission 89578) | Deep subsurface microbial communities from Indian Ocean to uncover new lineages of life (NeLLi) - Sumatra_00157 metaG | ecosystem: Environmental > Aquatic > Marine > Oceanic > Sediment | place: near... | reverse complement strand
TGCTTTGCCGAGGCGGCAGTGATGTCCCGAAAATCACTAATCAAGGTCGATCCGGGACTGTCTCTGGACCAGGCGGCGCTGTTCAGCTGCGCCGTCATCACCGGCGTTGGCTCGGTGGTCAATGCTGCCATAGTGCGGGCGGGCAGCTCTGTTGCCGTAGTTGGACTGGGCGGCACAGGTCTCGCTGCGCTGCTCGGCGCCAAGGCCGTCGGAGCCGCACGGGTGGTCGGGTTGGATACATTGCCGCACAAGTTGGAGCTGGGCCGGAAACTCGGTGCCGACGACGTATTCGATGCGAGCGCTAACGGCGCAATCGAACGGGTGCGGGACGCCACCGGTGGAGGCGTGGACTATGCGTTCGAATGCGTCGGCAAAGTCGAAGCCATGGAGCTCGCTTATGCCATCACACGGCGTGGCGGCACCACGGTCTCGAGCGGCCTGTCACACCCCGAACACAAGATGCAAATCTCGCACGTCAATATGGTTGTAGAAGAACGCACCTTGAAGGGCTCGTACCTTGGTAGTTGTGTGCCCGGGCGCGACATCCCGCGTTACATCGATCTGTTTCAGAACGGCAAGCTGCCTGTGGACGCCTTGATCAGTTCCAAAATAGCGCTCGAAGACATCAATGAGGCCTTCGATGCCCTTGCAGACGGCGAGGTGGTGCGCCAGATCATCACCTTTTAGGGTACAATACTTAGTCTTAGTCGCGCAGATCAGCTATCATCAGACCATCGTTTGGCAACGTTCCAAGCGGCACAAGCTCCACCTCACCTTTCATCTTCGTGACCGACTGGAGCGTGTTAGCGATCTTTCCCGCAAAGGCATCGTTTGCCTCGCTGCATTCCGCTTTCAAGATCATGACATCTTGCGCAGCGTCCCGGGAGATTTCGAGCCGTACGCGGCCCAGTTCCGGATGACGCTTGGCGATCTCGGCAACCTGTTCAGGGCGGATGAACATGCCCTTCATCTTGGCCGCCTGATCGGCGCGGCCCATCCAGCCCTTGATGCGCATATTGGTGCGCCCGCATGGGGAAGCGCCCTCCATCACCGCTGAAAGATCACCGGTGGCGAGACGGATCATCGGGTAATCGGGATTGAATGTGGTGACGATCACTTCTCCGACCTCGCCATCGGCCACCCGATCCCCGGTGCCGGGTCGAACGATTTCCACGATAATCTCTTCCTCAACGATCATCCCTTCCACTGCCTCGGACTCATAGGCCACAAGCCCAAGCTCGGCGATGGCGTAACATTGCAACACGGCAACGCCGCGCTCGCGATACTCATCTCGCATAGCGGGAAACAGCGCACCGCCGGAAACCAATGCCCGGGTGATGGAAGACGCGTCCTTGCCGGCTTCGCTGGCCGCATCCAGCAGCACTTTGAGATAGTCCGGCGTGCCGGTATACCCGGTGGGCTTCAACGAAGAGATAGCCTCGATCTGCATCTCTGTGTTGCCGACGCCGGCCGGCACCACCGCGCAGCCGAGCATGCGCGCGCCCGCTTCCATGAGGAAGGCACCTGGGGACAAATGATATGAGAAGCAATTGTGGATTATATCTCCCGGGCGGAACCCGGCGGCAAAAAAGGCACGCGCGCTATGCCAGCGATCATCACCGCGCCCCTCGGGCTCGAAAATCGGGCCGGGCGACATCAAAAGCCGGCCATAACTGCCCACCGTGTTTGAGGCAAAACCGCCAAAAGGTGGATTTGCTGTTTGCAATTCAGACAAGTCAGACTTGCGGAGCACTGGCAATGAAGCCAAGGCTTCGCGCGAGGTGACGGCTGCGGGATCGACGCCTTCAAGATGCGCTGCCCAGCCAGGGGCTTCGTTTTTCGTATTTTCGATAAAAGCTGGGAGAGCTGAGAACTGAGCTTCTTCGCGCGTCTCGCGATCCCGGGTTTCCAGATCGTCGTAGAACTCGGTCATAGCGCACCCTCTCCCAGGCAGCGTGGTGCGCCCTACGCCAACCAGCGTTTGCGGCGGTGGTAATGTTTGACGTCGCGGTAGGATTTGCGGTCGCCACCCGAAACGCCGAGATAGAATTCTTTCACGTCTTCATTTTCACGCAGCGTCTTAGCTTCGCCATCGAGAACAACCCGGCCATTTTCCAGAATGTATCCATATTGCGCATATTGGAGCGCCATGTTGGTGTTCTGCTCCGCCAACAAGATGCTCATGCCCTGCTCCTCATTGAGACGCTTCATGATCTCGAAGATCTCCGTTACAAGCTGCGGGGCCAATCCCATGGAGGGTTCATCCAGCAGCATCATAGAGGGGCGCGACATTAGTGCGCGGCCAATCGCTGTCATTTGCTGTTCACCGCCCGAAATGTATCCAGCAAGAGCGCTGCGGCGCTCTTTGAGGCGGGGGAAATAGCCGTAGACCAGCTCAAGATCTTCCTTGATCGAAGCCCAAGCATTGCCGCGTGTGTAGGCGCCAGTGAGGAGATTCTCCTCGACGGTCAGATGCTCAAAACAATGGCGGCCTTCCATGACCTGGATGCAGCCACGCCGCACCAGTTCGTTTGGTGTCAAAGCGTGAACCTCTTCATTCTGAAAGAGAATCGCGCCCTTTGTCACCTCGCCGCGTTCAGAGTTGAGTAGGTTGGATATCGCCTTGAGCGTGGTCGTCTTGCCAGCGCCATTGGCGCCAAGAAGGGCGACGATGCCGCCCTTGGGCACATCGAGCGAAACACCTTTCAGAACCAGAATGACGTGGTCGTAAATGACCTCGATGTTACTAACAGTGAGAACGGGTGGCGGCGTAACCGCCGCCACCCTCCGGCTCTTTTTCTCTGGAGCCATTTTTTGCATCACTTGCAATCGCGCGGCGTGATGTTGTGTTCCTTGGCGTAGGCCCCGGCAGCCGCTTCAATCATCGGGCGGACCACGTCACGCATGGTAGGCACCCAGTCGCTGATGAAGGACCACTTCTTGCCGTCCCATTGCTGGAATATCACTGGGCCGCCGGTCTCGTGGTCGGCGCAGGAAACCGTCACAGGCCTGGTAAAGCCTTCCATGCCGAGGGCCTTGAGACGATCGGCCGTGACGCTGAGGTTTTCAAGGCCCCAGCGAACCTGATCGCCAGTCATCGACTTATTGCCGTGCTTGCCCATGGCGGTGCGGATGGCTTCAACACTGAACATCGCGTTCACCATGCCACGGTTGTAGAGAACTTCGCCGATTTTGTTAGCCTTGGCCTTGGCTGCATCGCCACCATAGACATGTTTGATGATGTCCTGATGCACCTTAAAACTGGCTCCAGCGCCATGGAACGTCGCCGACTTGTAGCCGACAGCGCCCGCGCCGCCTGGAATCACGTCGGCATCGGTGCCCGACCACCAGTTTCCAACAAAATGATCCATTGGATAATTGATCGCGGCAGCTTCCTTTATCGCGACCTGGTTCATGACACCCCAACCTGACATGAAAATCCAGTTGGGCTTTTTGCGGCGAATCTGCAGCCAGGTTGCCTTCTGCTCCTGACCTGGATGGTCAACAGCCAGAAGCGTCAGCTCAAAGCCGTGCTTCCTGGACAGAATTTCAAGAGTCGGGTTGGCTTCCTTGCCATAGGCGGAGTTGTGATAGACGTGGACGATCTTCTTGTCCTTGAGCTTGTCCAGTCCGCCTTCCTGTTTGGCGACATAGGAAATAAAGGCCGATGCCTGACTCCAATAGGTAGTCGGGAAATTGAACACCCAGGGGAATACGCGTCCATCTGCTGCCGCCGTGCGGCCATACCCCATGCTCAGGATCGGCACCTTATCCACCGAAGCCTTGGGAATCAGCTGATAAGTGATGCCGGTCGAGTAAGGATTGAATAGTGAAGCGCCCGTCGGGCCCTTGCCTTTGAGTTTCTCATAGCACTCCACACCCACCTTGGTGTTGTATTTGGTCTCGCACTCCTCGAAGGTGATCTTGACGCCATTGATACCGCCATCACGCTTGTTGATGAGCGTGTAGTAATCACGGAATCCGTTGGCAACCGGGATACCGCTCGGCGCATAGGGGCCGGTGCGGTAAACGAGCATTGGAATAAACTGCTCGTCGGCGACAGCCGCCTTGGGCGTCATTACGCCCGTTACGGCAACGACAGCACCCATGGCTGCCACAACCAACTTACTGATATTCATACTTTTTCCTCCATAGCTACAATACGAACCGTTGATCGGTTTCTTGTGTGTTTATAAATTCTATCACGCTGGCGAAACCCCAGCCAATACACATTAGGGTAGCTCTTAATTTGTGCCTTCGCGTATCAATACGGATAAGGCCAGAGGCGCAACTTTTCCTTGATAATCTGCCATAGACGCGCCAGTCCTAGCGGTTCCACAATTAAGAAGAACACGATAAGCGCGCCGAAAATAATCTCCTCAAGATGCTTGGATAGATCAGTGGCAATCGGCAATCCGATCATCGGTGGAAAATTGGTCAGGAATATTGGCGTCAAAGTGATGAATGCAGCGCCCAATATCGAGCCCAATATGCTGCCCAGACCGCCGATAATTATCATAAACAGCACCTGGAACGAGACGAAGATGTCGAATGCTTCGGTTTCGGCGCTGCCGAGCCAGGCAAAGATAAACAGGGCGCCAGCTACACCGCAGTAAAATGAGCTGATGGCGAAGGCCAGAAGCTTGGTTTTCAGCGGTTCAATGCCGATGATTTCCGCCGCGATGTCCATGTCGCGGATTGCCATCCAGGAGCGGCCGATGCGCCCGCGCATCAAATTCTTTGCAGCCAGTCCCATTACAACCAGGAAAATGAGCGAAACATAATAGCGGACCATCGGGGTTGCTTCCGGCCCGGAGATCATGATTCCGAACATCGTCCTCGGCGGGGCGGTAATCGAGCCTGACGGGTTGTTATTGTAAAACCAGCCGACCTTGTTGAACAACCACAGTATGAAAAACTGGGCGGCTAGGGTCGCAACAGCTAAATAGAAGCCCTTAATTCGCAGGCTGGGCAGGCCGAAGAGTGTTCCGACAGCCGCCGCCGACAACCCAGCCATGATGAAGACGACCAGGAGATTGATGTCGGGAAACGCGGTTGTGATCTTGTATGTTGCGTAGGCGCCGACAGCCATGAAGGCGCCGGTCCCAAGACTTAATAGGCCAGCATAGCCGGTTAGCAGGTTGAGACCGATCGCCGCCAGCGAAAAGATTAAGAATGGGATGATGATCGCCTGCAGCCAGTATTCGTTGGCGATAAAAGGGACCATGGCGAAGGCGATAACAAACACCAAAGCGATGAACCAGCGGTCTTGAACAAGTGGAAAGATCGCCTGATCGGAGGCGTAACTGGTCTTGAACTGTCCAGTCTCGCGATAAAGCATTTCCTAAACCCTCTCGATGATGCGTTCGCCGAAAAGACCCTGCGGCCTGAACAGCAGGACGACCAGGGCGAGCATATAGGCAAACCAGTTTTCAATAGCGCCGCCGAACAGAGGGCCCCAGTAAATTTCAGCGATTTTTTCACCCATACCAATGATCAGGCCGCCAACTATGGCGCCTGGTATGGATGTGAAGCCGCCCAGGATCAACACCGGGAGTGCCTTCAAGGCAATCAGGGTTAGCGAGAACTGAACACCACTCTTGGTCCCCCACATAATTCCGGCCACAAGAGCGACGATACCGGAAACGGACCAGACAATTATCCAGATTGTCCTTAGCGGTATCCCGACTGACAGCGCCGCCTGATGATCATCTGCAACGGCACGCAGTGCCCGGCCTATTCTCGTCTTATTGAAGAAGACCGCCAGGACGGCGACCAAGATCGCAGCAATCACCGCCGCCGCGATATCGAATGTATTCAACAGAATACCGCCCCATTCGAAGGATTCGTCGGGGATGCCCACGTCCAGCTTCTTGACATTACTGCCCCATGCAATCTGGCCAACGCCTTCGAGCAAAAAGTTGAGCCCTATAGTGGCCATGAACAGGACAATGCCCTCTTGATTGATCAGGTGCCTCAGCATGAACTTCTCAATCAAGAAGGCAAGGAGCACCATAACAGCCGCGGTAATGATGAGGGCGAGGATCACTGGGACACCCTGTTCCATCAAACCGACAAGCGTGAGCGGGGCAAACAGGACCATTGCCCCTTGGGCGAAATTGAACACACCCGAGGCTTTGAAGATCAAAACAAAGCCAAGCGCCACCAGCGAATACATAATACCGGTGAGCAAGCCGTTTATCACCACTTCGGCGAAGAAAACCGGGTCACTGAACATGTCGATAAACGGTGCGGCGAATATGGCGTAGAGCATTTCCATTAAGGCGTTATTCCCTCTTTACCCGTCAGTCGTACTTTACGCCGAGATAGGCGTCGATAACTTCGGCATTATTACGAACTTGATCAGGAGTACCGTCGGCGATTTTTTGCCCATAATTGAGGACGATGATCCGGTCGGAGAGATCCATCACCACCCCCATATCATGCTCGATCAGGGCGATCGTGGTCCCCAACTCCTCATTCACATCAAGGACGAAACGCGACATGTCTTCCTTCTCCTCGGAGTTCATGCCGGCCATTGGTTCGTCCAGCAGCAGCAGGTCCGGTTCCGCTGCAAGTGCGCGACCAAGCTCGACGCGCTTTTGCAGACCGTAGGCTAGTTTCCCGACCGGGATACGTCTGATGTGCTGAATTTCAAGAAAATCGATGATCCTCTCGACGAATTCGCGGTGCTCAAGCTCTTCCTTTTGCGCTGGCCCGTAATAGATCATCTGCCAGAACACGTTTTGCTTCATCTTGAGCGCACGTCCCGACATGATGTTGTCGAGGGTGGACATGCCCTTGAATAGCGCCACATTCTGGAAGGTGCGCGCGATACCCTGGGTCGCAGCGAGATGCGGACGCATGTCATGGCATTTCTCCCCCTTGTAGGTGATTGTGCCTTTCTGGGGATGATAGAAGCCGTTGATGACATTCAGCATCGATGTCTTGCCGGCGCCATTTGGTCCAATAATGGCAAGGATCTCACGCTTCTTGATGTTGAAGCTGACGTTGCGTATCGCCTGTACACCACCAAACGACAGCGATATGTCCTCTATCGAGAGTATCGTCTCAGCCCTGCCATTGATCTTTTTGGCCTTGGCGCTCACTCCGCAGCCTCCTTGCGGTGCTGCGCTGGATGGGGGGTCATGTCGACGATCTTCACTTCGCCCTTGATTTCACCCTTGCGCCCGTCCTCGTAGGTGACCTCGGTTGATATTTTGAAATGATTTGACCCATCGTAGAGCGCTTTTACCAGCGGGCCATAGCGATCAGCGATGAAGCCCCGCCGCACCTTTTGCGTGCGTGTCAGTTCGCCGTCATCGGCATCGAGTTCCTTGTGCAGGATCAGGAACCGATGGATTTGCGATCCGGCAAGTTCCAGTTCGTCGGCGAGGCTTCGGTTTACCTCGTCTACGCTCTGCTCAATTATCTTATAGACTCCCGTATGGGCGGCAAGTTCCTGGTAACTGGCATAGATGATGTTGTTTCGTTCCGCCCAGTTGCCGACCGCAACCAGATCGATATTCAGCATCACAGCGCAAAAGTCGCGACCATCTCCATAGGCCACAGCCTCGCGGATATAGGGGAAGAATTTGAGCTTGTTCTCAATGTATTTCGGCGCGAATAGCGTACCGTCGTTGATCTTGCCGACATCCTTGGCTCGGTCGATAATTTTCAGATGCCCGGTGTCATGGTCGAACACGCCAGCGTCGCCGGTCTTGACGAATCCGTCCTTGGTCATTGTTTCAGCGGTTTGCTTCTTGTCACGGAAGTAACCGATAAACATTCCTGGTGACTTGAATTGAACCTCGCCATCATCGGCTATGCGAATTTCAACACCAGGAACGGCAGGGCCCACTGTGTCGGCGTGAATTTCACCGTCCGGTTGAGCCGTGACATAGAGAAAGGCTTCGGTCTGTCCGTACAACTGTTTCAGATTTACGCCCAGCGAACGGTAGAACTGGAACAGGTCGGGGCCGATTGCCTCGCCGGCGGTATAGGCGAAGCGAATGCGCGAGAAACCAAGGCGATTCTTGAGCGGGCCGTAAATCAGAAATTCACCGAGAGCGTATTGTAGTCGGCCAGCCAGCGGCACCGGTTTGCCGTTCAAAATGTCCTCGCCGTGGCGCTGCGCGACATCGATGAAGGTTTGGTAGAGCCACCGCTTGAACCGGCCGGCATCCTCCATACGGATCTGAATCTGGGTCAGCAATGTTTCGAACACGCGCGGCGGAGCAAAATAGAATGTTGGCCCGATCTCGCGCAGATCTTCCTGCACCGTCTCCGGGCTTTCCGGGCAGGCGAGGCAGAAGCCCGCGACCATGCCTTGGGCAAAATTGAGATAATAGTCGCCGACCCAGGCCAACGGCAGGTATGCGAGTGCGACTTCGTTCTCGTCAATCTTGTCGAATTTTACTGTATCGGATGCCGCTTCAATACAGCGGCTGTTCGTAAGCTGCACACCTTTCGATTCACCTGTTGTACCCGATGTATAAAGGATCACAGAAGTGTCGGACCCTTTTCCCTTGCCGATCTCCGCCAGCCAGCGCTCGCCTGCCTTGGCGTTTTTTTTCAGCTCGGCCCGGCCGACTTCCCGGACGGCGACAAAGCTGCGGATATGACCGTGTCCATAATTCTTCAGTCCGCGCTCATCGTCGAAGATGATTTCCTTGATTGCCTTCACTTTGTCGGAAACCGTCAGGATCTTGTCCACCTGCTCCTGGTTCTCGGCCATAACGAAGGAGACCTTCGCATGCTTGAGCACATAGACCATCTCGTCGGCCACCGCGTCCTGGTAGACAGGCACGGGTACGGCACCGAGGCTTTGGGCGGCAAGGAATGTCCAATATAGACGGGGTCGGTTGTCGCCTATGATAGCGATTGAATCACCGCGCTTCAGGCCCATCTTTTTCAGGCCGAGTGCGAACGCCCGTACTTCGTCCAGAACCTCGCTCCAGGTCCAGGTTTGCCAGATGCCGAATTCCTTTTCCCGCATCGCTGGCCGGTCCGCTAAATATTCCGCGTTGCGCAGCAGCAGTTTCGGAAATGTATCCGCACAAGCGGCACCGTCGGTCATCACGGCGTTAATCCTCCCAAGTCCAGCGCGTTGATCGCGTCACGTTATGGCAGCTGTTAGCTGCGGTTCTTATTCATCCCACCTTATAGAAATCACATCCGATAAATCTCGCGGCAAGCCTGTAATTGACAAACAAATGAGGACCCCTGCCGATACCATCGGGCCAGTTTAATTCAACACACGTTCATATCTTTCAGTGATTGCGCCGGAACGCTCCACTCTCACAAGAGTATGTTTTTTTCCTTACTCTACAACACAAATAATCTGATCGCGATCCAGCACTGTGAGATTACGGAACTGAACGCTCTCAAGGAGCCGCTCATCGATATTCTAGCCGAAGCAATCTATGATATGCGCCCCCATCTGATAGATTCAGAAGGTTTGAAGCTATTCGCTTTCGTTTGGGAACCGGTGAACTCCACGGTCAACGACCATGAAGAGCAGTTACGGGTCGAGTTAAAGCCTATCCGACCAGCGCGACAAACGAGGGCCAAGCGTGTCTGACACGATGTCAGCCGTGTCAACTCAACACCGGTGGTAAATCCGCAAGCGATTTAATCACTGCCTTCGGTGTGCCCGGCAACCTCTCTGCCGGTTGGCTAAACCGGTTGAGATGAACCACCTGGAAACCGAAATTGGCCGCCCCCGACGCATCCCATGCATTGGCGGAAACAAAGCAGATTTCCTGGGGTGAAACGCCCACTCGATCCACGGCCAAATGATAGACGCGCTCCGATGGCTTGAAGATGCCGACTTCTTGCACCGACAAGACTTCGTCCAGAAGCGGGGCGAGGCCGGAATTTTTCACCGCGGCCGCCAGCATGTCGGGGGAGCCGTTCGACAAGATGCCAGTGGCGTATCCCGCACCTTTTAGCTGCTGTAGCGTGGCAACGGCGTCGGGGTATGCATCGAGCGTCATGTAGAGGTCCATGAGACGCTGGCGGATATCGGGATTGTCGATATCGTGAGCGGCCAATGCATAGTCCAAGCCGTCCCCTGTCACCTGCCAGAAATCCGTATATTCACCCATTAAACTCCGCAGCCACGTATATTGAAGCTGCTTGGTCCGCCACATATTAGACAAAGATTGGGCCTTTTCCCCAAGCTCATCGGCAATTGCCGCGGTTGGCGCATGGATGTCAAAAAGCGTTCCATAAGCATCGAAAACACAGGCTCGGACATTCTGTATGTCTGGCATCGGCTGTCTCCCAATCAAAGCACATCACATTCGAAGGGAGACTAACAATGTGTACGTCTGGTGCGAATGCGCTCTTTTGCAAAAACACCTTGTTCTTATGTCCTCAAGAGCTGCGCAGCGGCTTGCCTAATGGATAGGTCACTCTCAATGAGACCTGGTATTAAATCTGACATCAGCTCCGATAAGTTCCATCGGACCGGTCATTATCGCACCGTCTGTTATTTATGTTTGAAAATTGGTGCGCGCTTTTCAACGAAAGCTGCCATGCCTTCCTTTTGGTCCTGGGTTGAAAAAAGTGAATGGAATATACGCCGTTCGAACAGGAGGCCATCGGCAAGAGATGTCTCCTGAGCCCTGTTGATTGTTTCTTTCGCCGCGTAGACAGACGGGCGGGAAAAATTTGCAATCGTTTCGGCGGCTATCATGGTTTCCTGCAAAAGATTGGCACCCGGAATCACTCGCGCTACCAGCCCACATCGCTCTGCCTCTTCCGCATCCATCATACGGCCCGTAAGGATCAGATCCATGGCTTTGGCCTTGCCCACAGCCCGGGTCAGCCGCTGAGACCCCCCGATTCCCGGAATGACCGCGAGCTTGATCTCCGGCTGGCCAAATTTCGCCGTGTCCGAGGCAAAGATCATGTCGCATATCATCGCCAGTTCGCAGCCGCCGCCAAGGGCATAGCCGCTGACCGCCGCAATGGTGGGTAGACGGCTGGCCGCAATCGCATTTAAGCGCGCGAAATAGTCCGACGTGAACATTTCGATATAGCCTTTGTCCGCCATTTCATTGATGTCCGCTCCGGCAGCAAAGGCTTTTTCCGAACCCGTGATGACGATGCAGCCTATGTCAGGGTCATCGGAGAGTTCGAGCACATGATCCGTCAGCGCGTTCATAAGCTCAAAGTTAAGCGCATTTAGCGCGTCTGGGCGATTCAGTGTCAGCACGGCCACCCGACCGCTCTTTTCCAACAGGACAGGTTCGCTCATCACGTCACCGTATTCCGGGTTTGCGTTTCCAGATATTTGATCATGCCGGAGAAATCGGCGCCGCCATTGCCGGCATCCACCATAGCGCTGAAAAGCTCCGTGGCATGTTGACCGAGAGGAGTCGCGGCATTGGTGTCACCGGCCGCTTCCTGCGACAAGCTCAGATCCTTCAACATCAACGCAGCAGCAAATCCCGCCTTGTAATCATTGTCGGCTGGGCTTTGCGGACCAACGCCAGGGACCGGGCAATATGTGTTTACCGACCAGCATGAACCGGACGACGTCGACACAACGTCAAACAGCGCGGATTGAGACAAGCCGAGCTTATACGCCAGCGAGAATGCCTCGCAGGCGCCGATCATGGAGATTCCCAGCAGCATGTTATTGCAGATTTTAGCCGCCTGACCCGCGCCGCCATCACCGCAATGGACGGCCTTGCCCCCCATCACATCGAATAGCGGCGCGCCCTTCTCGAAGGCGGCCTGTCCGCCGCCCACCATAAACGTCAAGGTGCCCGCCTCTGCGCCGCCGACACCGCCAGATACCGGCGCGTCGAGACACATCACGGTTTTTTCGTCAGCGCTTTGATGTATCTTACGCGCAGTCGCGACATCGATCGTCGAGCAATCGATCAGCAGGCTCCCCTGCGCCATGACGGCGAGCACTTCGTTGGCGACGGTATCGGCGATCGCGCCGTTCGGCAGCATCAAGACGACGATTTCGGCGCTCTCCGCAGCACCGGAATTGCTGTCAGCAATTGTCAATCCTTCCTCTGCCGCGGCGTCGCGCGCCTGGGGAGCGACATCATATCCGTATACCTCATGCCCGGCTGTCGAAAGATTGCGCGCCATAGGCACTCCCATATTGCCAAGACCGATAAATCCTATCTTCGCCATTTTTTCTCCCCTTCACGGCTTCGCAGCTTATGCCGCATTCCAAGTCTTCTCACCCAGCGGCGCGAGAACATTCTCGACCATTTCCGGCGACACCTCCTCCAGGGTGGCGGGCTGCCAGTTCGGCTTCTTGTCCTTGTCGATCACCAAGGCGCGGATACCTTCCAGGAATTCGTGCCCCGTCAAAGCCCGGTGAGCAAAGTTATATTCAAGCGCCAGACAGTCCTCGAGCGTCGCCAACTCGCGGGCCTTGTGAACCGCGGTAAATGTTGTGGCGACTGACAAAGGGGAATTATTCCGGAGCATGGAAAATGTTTTGCGCGCCCACTCATCTCCGCCCGCCGCCAACTTGTCCAGACGCCGTACACAGCCCAGAATTTCTGGCACAGCGAACACATCGTTAATTTTGTCCTGCAGGGCCGCCAATTCCCCATCTGGCGCAGTCTCTTCAACGAGAGAGATGGCCTCATCGGGCGATGTCCCATCGGCAAGTGCGACAACCAATCCCGGCAACGCATTAGAGGGGACATAGGTATCCGCGAATCCGGCAAAGATCGCGTCTGCCGCATTCATTCTCGCGCCTGACATGCCAAGATATAGTCCCGACTGACCAGGCGAACGGGAGAGCAGATACGTGCCACCCACATCCGGAATGAAGCCAATCGAAGCTTCCGGCATCGCCAGCATGGTGTTTTCCGTGACGATGCGATGAGACCCGTGCGCGGAAACACCAACGCCGCCGCCCATAGTAATACCATTCATGAGTGCGATGTATGGTTTGGGATAGGACGCGATCATTGCGTTCAGGCGATACTCGTCGCGCCAGAATTCGCGCCCGGATTCAGGACTTTTCAGCCCCGATTTGTAAAGCGCCTGAATGTCTCCGCCAGCACAAAATGCCCGATCGCCAGTCGCGCAAACAACGATGGCGTCAATATTACTGTCGGTGCGCCAGGCGATAAGCGCTTTTTCCATTGCCAGTGTCATTTCATGGGTAAGCGCATTCAGCGCTTCGGGGCGATTGAGGCGCAGGCGGCCAACTCGGCCCTCTAACCAGACAAGTAAGTCTTCACCACTCATACGCTTGCCTCGTCCAGAAGATGGCGCGACACAATCAGACTCATGATCTCGTTCGTACCTTCAAGAATTTGATGAACGCGAAGATCACGAACGATCTTCTCGATCCCGTATTCAGCCAAATAGCCGTAGCCGCCATGGAGCTGCAGCGCGTCGTTAGCCACCTTGAAGGCAGTGTCTGTGGCAAACCGCTTAGCCATGGCGCAAAACTTCGTCGCGTCGGGCGCTTCTTGATCGAGCTTCCAGGCCGCCTGACGCAGGAAGGTTCGTGCCGCCTGCAGTTCGATCTCCATATCGGCGAGCTTGAATTGCAAGGCCTGGAAACTGGCCAGCGTCTTGCCGAAAGCATTGCGCTCCTGCATGTAGCGCACCGCCTTATCGAGTGCGGATTGGGCTGCGCCGAGTGAGCAGGCCGAAATGTTCAGCCGGCCCCCGTCGAGACCCCTCATCGCATATTTGAAACCGTTGCCTTCTTCACCGAGCAGATTGGTTGCCGGTAGCCGGCAATTTTCGAACTGCACCTCGGCGGTCGGCTGTGCGTTCCAACCCATTTTCCGCTCATTGGCCCCGAAGGAAAGACCATCTGTACCCTTCTCGACAAGAACAGTCGAAATGCCCTTTGATCCCTCCTCGCCGGTGCGCGCCATGACGATATAGAGATCGGAAAAACCACCGCCGGAAATGAACGATTTTGTGCCATTGAGGACGAGTTCATTGCCTCGCATCTCGGCGCTGGTGCGCAGTGCCGCCGCATCAGATCCGGAACCGGGCTCGGTCAGGCAGTAGCTGGCGATTGTTTCCATGGTGCAAAGTTTTGGCACCCAGTGGGCGCGCTGTTCCTGCGACCCAAAACTGTCGATCATCCAG
>Ga0114923_10001955_pt1 | contig 14109 bp, 13 predicted proteins | sample SumtaG_FD_89578 | JGI IMG/M metagenome (GOLD analysis project Ga0114923, IMG submission 89578) | Deep subsurface microbial communities from Indian Ocean to uncover new lineages of life (NeLLi) - Sumatra_00157 metaG | ecosystem: Environmental > Aquatic > Marine > Oceanic > Sediment | place: near... | reverse complement strand
GTAAAATTCAAATTATCGATATCGGTATACCGCATCACTTAATGGATCAAAATAAATACTATATCCGGTTGATCGAACCGGAGGTCTTCAGATTTTTATTAAAGAAAAGAGAAATCGATGCCCATAAAGGAACCTATGGTCACAGTTTAACCATTTGCGGCTCCCTGGAGAAACCCGGGGCCGGGATATTAAGTTCCTTTGCTGTTTTAAAGTGCGGCGCCGGTTTATGCACGGCCGCGGTCTGTTATGAAAACAGGACCCTGCCCGCCTCCACGCACCCGGAGTTAATGACCCTGGTTTACAAAAAAAATACCGATTTACCGGAACGGTTAAACCAGTTTAATGCCCTTTTAATCGGTCCCGGTATGGGCAATAATGAAAATACCGGCGACATTGTTTCGTTATTGATAAAAACGGCCGACGTTCCCCTGGTGCTGGATGCCGACGCCGTCAATGTGCTTCAAGGAAAAGAAGGGAAAGACCTGCTGAGAAACCACCGGAAGCATAACCAACCTGTTATTATCACCCCCCACCCCGGTGAGTTTTCACGGTTAACCGGTCACTCGATTCCGGAAATTAAGAAAAATCGCATTGGAACCAGTGAAGCATTTGCCGAAGAATTTAACGTTTATGTCATTTTAAAAGGCCATCACACCATTATTGCCACCCCCGGCGGTCAAGTCTATGTAAATCCCTCCGGTAATCCCGGTATGGCCACCGCCGGCAGCGGGGACGTTTTAAGTGGAATGATCACGGGCATGGTGTCACAGTTTAGCAGCAGCCACCCGTTGGATATCATTCTCCAGGCGGCGGTATTTATACATGGCCATGCCGGTGACCTGGCCGTGGAAAAAACCGGGGAAATCAGCCTGACAGCTACAGATATCATCGATTTCATACCCGCGGCATTTTTAAATGTAGATGACTATCAAACACCATTCCAGGTCTCCCGCTGAAACCGTTAAAATTGGGGAAAAAATCGGCCGGCAACTAAAGGGTAACGAGATCATTTTTCTAATCGGAGAACTGGGCGCCGGTAAAACACTCTTAGCCAAAGGTATTGCCTGGGCATTGGGGATCGATGCCGGTGAGGTAGTCAGTCCCACCTTCACCCTGATCAATGAATTCCGGGGTAAGGATAATCAACGGTTCTTTCATATCGACCTGTACCGCCTGGGACCCTCTAAAGAAAACAACCTCCCTGAGATCGATGATTATATCGATGAAGGAGTGATTGTGGTGGAATGGGCGCAATTTTTGCCCGACTCTTATTTTAAACTGGGTCGTTCAATCACGATTACTTTCCAACTGGAAAAAGAAGTCGAAACCGGCAGAATCCTGGAGATCAACACGTTATTGGATTATTTTGCAACAGATTAGGTTCTCTACCCAGCGGGGTTGAGAGCCGGGATTTGGGAGCGGGGCCCAAATCCCTTGAGGCTCTCAACATCTATATTAAATGTTTTTTCCTTTTCCTTTTTACCTGAAAAAGAAATTTACACCAAAGTTAAAGGTAAACCCGCCCAGGTCCAGCTTTTCAAAACCCTCGAAAAAGGATGAGAGATTTCCTTTTAAGTATAAATAGCGGGTTTCAAAGGAAATTCCCCACTGCTGGCTGAACCGGAACACAAATCCGCCTTTGGCATTAAAACCCGCGGTATAGGCACTGGTTTCCAGGTATTCATCTTCAAGAACCGTATCGTTTTCAAAATCGATAAAGTCACCCCATTGTTCATATTTCCAGTAATACATACCTATACCGGCACCGAGAAAGGGAAAGAATTTCTGCCGGTGGCCCACCGGGTAGAACTTAAAATCCGCTTCCAGGGATGTGATTTTTAATGCCAGGTTTTGATAGATCGGGCTCCCGTCTTCATACTCAAAATCCCTGTAAAACGAATAATGCTCGTTCTCGTAATATCCGCCTTCGATTGAGAAGGAGAGATGCCGGCCCAGGTAGTGTTCGTATTCCATGCCGTAATACTTCTCAACCATGTCTTGATCTTGAAACGCCAGGTTTTCCTTGTTAATTTGCCATAAATCCGACTCCATGGACGGATGAAACAGCCCGATTTTAAGATTAAAACTCTGCGCATTTAATGCCAGACCATTCATTATCAAAAGCGAAAGCATAATCAATAATGTTTTTTTCATTGTCATTGTTTCCTCCTTATAAATCACAATGCATTTTTTTTGCCAACCCCTTTCCGGGAATTTTATAGGAAAATGTCCTTTTTTAGGGACACCCTGCGTCGCATAGGAATTTTCACTTTTTTTATGCATGTTTCATAGTTCCAATGGGAACAAACAGTTGAAGCATATTCCAGCAGAGCCTCCGCATATAGTATCCCCACGCAGTGGGGTTATTTAATTGCTTTTATTAGTTTGGCCTTTTTAGGGACCGAGTTGAACCGTTTAATTTCTTTCCTTTCTTTAAAAATGATAATCGTGGGCACACCAAGGACAAAGAGTTTTTGAGCGATCTCGATATCTTCGCTGATATCTATTTCATAGGCGTGAATATCCGTGTCGCCCATTTCTTCCAGTACCTCTGCCAATAACGGCGGAACCTTTTTGCAGGGGGCACACCCGGGCGAACTAAAATCGATGATCACATATTTTGCAGCCTTTAGCTTATCTTCGAACATATCGGATTTAATCTTTTCCATTTGTTTACCTCCAAATCATAGTTGTTGTAAGTTGCGATTATATCATAACCGGCTGTTTAACAAAAGTATTTTGTCCTGATGTACTTCTTGATTTCAGGGTCCAAGAAACTGTGTGCAATCCCTTGCTTATTCATTTGGGAAAAATCAGCAACCGTCAAATTAAAATATTCACTTGCCAGTTCATATTCTTTGATTAAGTCGATGTCCATAAGATGGGGGTCATCACTGTTAAGGGAAAGAGAAATACCGGCTTGATAAAATTCGGGAAACGGATGATTTTCAATAGAATCCACAGACCGGGTCAGCCAATTGGAGGTGAGACAAATCTCCAGGTGGATGTTTTTTTCTTTTACCGACTCCATTAGCTTTTGATCATCGATGATCTTAATCCCATGCCCGATTCGTGAAGGGGCATAAGAATCGATGGTTTCCTGGACATATCCGGCATCGGTATTTTCACCGGTATGGACGGTAATACCGACTCCTTCTTCACGGACTAAATCGATAAACGGGATAAAATCCGTGGCTTTAGTAGTGGTTTCCGAATCGGCAAGGTCAAAACCACACAGCCGGTCCGCATTTTTATGAACACTTTTTTTATAACGCAAAAACGCTTGAGTGGATTCCGCATGTTTATGAGGATCGAGGGGGCGGGGGAGAATGTGGATCAGTCCCACCTGTATGTCATATGTATTCATACCCAGGGTTAAGCCGTCCAGGACCCCTTCCATGATTTCGTCAAAACCCAAATCTTTCTCATGGGCTATAAAAACAGGGGCAAATCTCAGCTCCAGGAGTTTTATCCCGTCTTCAAAAGCATCCTCGATATTTTCAAAGGTAATTCGTTTGAGGGCTTCATAGGAACAGAGAACTTTTTGGGTGGTCCGGAAAGCGCCCAGAACATCCTCAAGGCAATTCATGGGTTCTTTTATTTTTGTTTTTCCCAGCAGTTCTTTATCCGATTGAACGCCCAGATCGATCTTATGGTGTTTTGCCAGCTCTTTGATGGTTTCAAACCGGACACTTCCGTCTAAATGGCGGTGAAATTCGATTTTCGGTAATTTGCGCAATTTTCGCAGCTCTGTCTGGTTCATTCAGTCTCCTTTCATTGGGATTTATAAATCTCTATTTTATAGGAAATGTGTTCGTATTTCAAGGAAGACTTTGTTTGAGTTTCCCGTTTTTACTTGCAAATATTTTTATTAATTGTTAAAATAGAACCCGGTAGGCTGTTATGAGCAATGTTTATGTATATAGGAAAATGGCTTAACCAATGATTACGGAAGAACAGAATACTGCCAAACGAATTCGTGCGTATCAAGTGGAACAGCTCTATACCAGGTTTCCGACGGTGGCATGGTTAACCCTTGGAATTCTTGCGGTATTAGTCATCATCCAATGGCGGGTAATTAAACCCTGGATTCTCCTGGTGTGGTGGGGTGTTTTGGTGGTGATCTATGCCGCGCGTTTGTACCTGGTGTCGTTATACCGCCGGGCCAAACCTTCCCCGGCAAACATTGAACCCTGGGCCACCCGGTTCCTTATCGGTACTGTTTGCGCCTCCCTGGGCTGGGGAGCTGCGGGAGTCTTTTTGTTTTCCCCTCAGGATGTAGCGTCTCAACTTGTGTTAATCCTTATTATAGCAGGGATGTCCAGTACTGGTTTGGCCGCGTTAACCTCGGTTAGAGAGGATATTATCGCTTTCCTTTGCTGTATGCTTATTCCCCCGATAGTGCGTATTGCCTTTATGGGCACCAAGATTTACTTGATTATGAGTGGTTTGATTCTGGTCTATCTTGTTGCACTGCTTTTAACTTCCCGGCATATGACCAATGCGATAAATGAACTCTTAACCCTGAGGATAAAAAGTATGCAGCAGACAGAAAAATTACAGGAGAGCGAGGAGTTGCTCAAACAGTCCGAAAGCAGGCTAAGCGGTATATTGTCTTCTATGGTAGACCTTCTCTTTGCCTTTGACAAGGAGGGCCGGTTCACCTTCTATCATTCCGGGGCCGAAGCAGCTCTCTTTTTTCCGCCGGAACAATTTATGGGGAAAAAGCATGTGGAGGTAATGCCGCCTCATATAAACGAGTTATTTGCCAAGGCCTTTAAAAAGGTCAGCAAGGGGCAGGTGGTTGATTATGAATACTGGTTTGATTTAGACGAAGGGATCAGGTGGTTCTCGGTGAAACTTTCCCCCATGTTCTTAGATGGTGAATTCATCGGTGCGGTAGCGGTGGTGAGGGACATCACCGAACGTAAACAGGCTGAAGAGAAGATCAAAGCATCGCTGGCAGAAAAAGAGGTGCTGCTCAAAGAAATTCACCACCGGGTCAAAAACAACCTGCAAATCATCTCCAGTCTCCTTAACCTACAATCCGGGTATATTAAAGATAAAAAAACCATCGAGGTATTCAAAAACAGCCAGGAACGGGTCCTGGCCATGGCCCTCATCCATGAAAAAATGTATCAATCCAAAGATTTATCGAAGATCAACTTTCGAGAGTATATTAACAGCTTGATTACATCGTTGTACGATTCCTATTATTTAGAGCCGGGGCAGGTTGAGTTGAAAACACAAATCGAGGATGTTGCCCTGGATATCGAAACGGCCATCCCCCTGGGTTTGATTTTGAACGAGCTGATCTCCAATTCATTGAAACATGCCTTCCCGGACCACCATAGAGGAGAGCTGCGGATCAACCTAAAGGAAAGTGATGATAAGGAATATGATTATACATTGATTGTCGGGGATAACGGTGTGGGTTTCCCGGGGGGCATGGACTTCCAAAACAGCGGCGGTCTTGGTATGGTGCTGGTGCAATCGCTGGTAAAGAAATTGAAAGGCGTTATAGATATAAATAGAAAAGATGGGACAACATTTACCATAACATTCAAAAAATTGGAATAAATCTAAAGACAATCTCCCGGTCACCTCATTGTAAATACCTTATAGAGGTGATATAATAAAATACAAATGACTACAAAAGACCTCAAATTAAAGGCACCGGAAGAACTGGTGGGCAGTACATTTGGGAAATATCAGCTCAGGGAAAAATTGGGCAGCGGAGGAAAAGGGATCGTTTTTAAAGTATGGGATACCCTGGAGGGCCGGGCCAAAGCAGTGAAAGTCATCCCTCCCCAGGTAGCGGATTCACCCCTGGCGTTTAAGGAATTAAATAAAGAACTAAAAAATGCCTCGGATATTACGCACCCCAATGTGGTTAAGGTCCTGGGAATGGAAGAACAGGACGGCCAATACTTCATCGTAATGGAATTCATAGAAGGCCGGAGCCTCGAAGAAATACTGGCGGAAAATAAAGATAAAAAACTAAAAGAAAAAGACGTGCTTAAAATCATGAAACAAGTGGCGGAAGGATTAAACGAAGCCCACAGGAAAAAGGTCATCCACCGCGACATTAAACCGGCCAATATCATGCTTACACCCCAGGGGGAAGTAAAAATCCTGGATTTCTCAATCTCCTATCAAATCACCACCACCATGGTGCAAAACGATCAACTGGAACTGACATCCGGTACTCAACTCTACATGGCCCCGGAACAACACAGCACCAGCTTTGGCAGACAGGATGAACAGGTGGATGTCTGGGGGTTCGGGATAACAATGTACCAATTACTGACGGGAGAACTGCCCTTCTGGAATAAAGAATTGATAACCAACCCGGGAGAAAAACCCTTTGAACCGGAAGGGGTTTCAAAAAAAACCAGGGATATCGTGATGAAATGCCTGGAAAAGGACAGGAAAAAACGATTTAAAAATATGGAAGAGGTCCTGAAGGCATTGAAGGCAGAAGCAAAAGTAAAAAGAAAAAAACCTCCCAAACAAATGTGGATTTTGTTGGCCGCATTAACACTGGTTTTATTTACTTTTGCCGTTATTTTAAAAAATCAATTGGGAAATAAAGAGCCTGTAAACAAGCAGGATGGCGTAACCATTACAGACCCCACTACCAGGGGAAAAAACCGGGAACCTGCGGATAAAAAAGATCCGTTAACGAAAGAAAAACAGGCAGCCGAAGAGAAGATAAAAAAATTGAAAGAAAAAACCGCCGGTTTAAAAGCAGTGAAATCCAGGGCCCGAAGGGTTTATAAAAATAAAAAAGGTTTTTTGCAGGCCGACTTTGGGGAAGGTATTTTTTTGGTCTATATCCCGGCAAGCACGTTCATCAAGGGGACCAAGCCCGGTGTTTACCTGGAGGGATACTGGATGGGAAAAACAGAGGTAACCGTGAAACAGTATATGAAATTTGCTTATGAGACCGGTTATCATTACCCGGAATGGCTGCAGCGCTGGAGTAAATATAATATAAAAACCGGCTACAATAATTTATATAGAAAGCTTGGGTCGGCGTTAACAGGGGATATTTATCCCATCGTCGGCATATCCCGGCATGATGCCAACGCCTACTGCGATTGGTTGTCTAAAAAAAAAGGGATAACCTTCAAACTCCCCACAGAAGCGCAGTGGGAAAAAGCGGCCCGGGGAACCGGCGGCCGCAAATATCCCTGGGGAAATCACCCGGCCCATTATAAAGGAAGATGGTATGCAAATTATGCAGCTTACGGCAGTTGGGACAGAAGAGGAGAAGATGGTTTTTTATATACCTCGCCGGTGGGCGCATATCCCCGGGGGGCATCCCCTTACGGGCTCCTGGATATGGCGGGAAATGTCTGGGAGTGGTGCGGTTCCGGCCGTGCCATGCGGGGGGGCGGCTGGCATTCCAATGACAGGAACATCCGTTGTACCAGCCGGAACAGGCTCAGATCATCCCATCGCAGCAGCAGCCTGGGCTTCCGGCTCTGTATGGCAATTTAGCCCAAGGGGTTGAAATTCTTTTTTTTTTCATTTAAAATACGATGCAAGATGGCAAATTTAACTAAAAAACATCCAGTGCCGTTGATATTTAAAAAAATCCATAAGGACAATCTCAGCGGCGAATTGGTAGTAAAGGGTGAGGATTTTTCAAAAAAACTCTTCCTTTCAAAAGGAACACTGCAATTCGCCGTATCAGACCTTATCCAAGACCGGCTGGGTGAAGTTTTGTGCAGGGAAGGAAAATTAGATAAAGAACAATTGATCATGCTCAATCGAATGAGAGAAAAAACCGGCAACAAATTGGGAAAAGTCCTGGTGGACCACAACATATTAAAAAGAAGCGAACTGTTCAATGCACTGCGAGACCAGGTGAAAGCGATCGGGGTTTCTACCTTTTCCCTGGTTTCCGGCGAATGGACTTTCACCACCAACATCCCCCAAATTCCCGGGGATCAAAAATATGAAATCGAATTGGACGAATTAATCGCGGCAGGAAATAAAACCGTCGCGGATTTCTCCTATTATAAAAAGAGATTCAATTTCAGGGCCCCGATAACACTGCCTATCCCGGAACATATCGGGAAGTTATTATCCAGTGATGAAATAAAGTTTTATATAAAGTTAACCAAATGTCACTCGGTTTCAAGTGAGGAAATTTTATCGATAACCAATAGCCCGGATAAATTGTTCTGGCAGCAAATAAGCCTCCTCTACCTGCTGAACATTGTCGATTTTACCGACTTCAGGGTCGACAGCAAAGTAAACAGGAATATCGAAGCCGTTAACGATCTCCATGAGAAGCTGCAGTCTTATTCCATCGATCATTACCAGTTATTGGAGTTAAAAAATACCGCCTCGGTCAGTGAAGTGGCAGACAAGTATTTCTCCTTTTCGAAAGAATTTCACCCCGACGCAATAAACACCGCACCGGATTCAAAAGTCAAAGAGAAAAGCGAATATGTACTTAAAAAAGCCAAAGAAGCCTTTGAAACCCTGAGTAATGAGGATAAGAAAAAAGCCTACGACAGTGGTGACCATAAAAAAAAGGCTGACCGAGATACCGTTAATACCAGGCCGGGATTCAGCAAAAAGGCACGGGTGCTGTACTTGAGAGCCCACAACCATTATAAAGAGAAAAAATATTACGATGCCGTTAGACTACTTACCGAGGCCGTAGGACTGGATCCAAAGCGGTATTCTTACATGCTGCTGCTGGGTTTAAGCCAGACCAGGATACCCTCGCTGCGGCCATTGGCGGAAAAAAACCTGCTGAAAGCGGCGGAAATAGAGCCGTGGAATGCCGATCCACTGTTTTACCTGGGACAATTGTACTGGACTGAAAACCTGGCCAAAAAAGCAGAAAAATATTTCCGCAAAGCCCTGGAAATCAATATGGAACACACCTTTGCCGCAAAAATGATCCGTGAAATCGAGAAAAGTTCCAAAAAAAAGCAGCGATTTTCAATGTTCGGCAAAAAATCCTAAAAAAAAATGTTGAAATACAATCCCATTTCCACTAAAATACATTTTAGTAATGTTAAAAAAATTATTATGAAAAAAAATGGAAAAAGATTTTTTTAATCTAGAGGAGATAACATGAACAGCACTAATAATAAACATAAGAACGATCAAGAAATGAAAAACCGTATCGCCCAATGGGCTTTTGATACCCGCTCCATCCTGGGACGGTTTCACCTCTGGCTTAAGGGTGTAGACGTGGAATGGCTTCGCGGTAAACCCGCCGTAGAATTCACCAGCAATATCTCTTTTCTTGAAGGAGACATGGAGCGCCTGTTTGCCATGACCGCCGCTGTAACAGCACTGGGCACCCAGATTTTCGGACGGTTTGCTGAAGGGGCCGGCAAAGAAAACGCAGAACTCAACCAGGTGAAAAAAGATGCGGATGCGATCTCCGCTTATGCCATGAGCGAAAGTCTCTGGTACCTTTCCCGGCAGCTCCCGGAGAAACATGCCATTATGGTGTGTATGGGGGAAGGGCTGATGCCCAAAGCAGGGGAAACCCCGGAAATGGGTTCCAATCCCCAACTGGGATTCGGCCGGGTTTATGCCCGCCCCCAGGTGGCCAAATGGCTGGATAAACGTGTGGTCCGGTTGATCAATGACAGTAATTACGGCTGGGAGAAATTCTACCGGGATATCAAAGAAGAGGGAATAACCATTTGGGGGGCTGCCATCGACACGCTGGAAAATACCTCCCGGTTTGCCAAAGGCCGGGACACCGGTCCCATGACCGTTCTTCACATATTTAACCAACCCCTGCATATTTCCAAACCCTACGAAGGGTATATGGGGAACTTGTTTCTTCCCCATGAAGTTGTAGAGACAGCAGCCGGGAATTCCATCTTGATCAGTTTCCGAACCCCCCGTAAGCTGGTGTTGGAGGCCATTGAAAAAACCTACCCCGGCATTTCCCGGGAAAATATCCACGTGTGGACCCTTCGAGGTAAGAGCCGTATCCCGCGTATCGGCGGACTCTGGAAAGAGTGGCAAGACCTGGGAGTACACCTGGTGGATGAGGGGTGGAAACTTCCCACCGGTATGGAGGTTTTTACCGATTCCGGTACCTATGCCCCCACCTACAAAATCGGTACCTGGACCGATGATGCCGGTAAAACCCACCTCTTTTTATGCGATGGTTATGCCGCCTCCGCAGAAGCAATGCAGGCAGCCAGCCTGGCACCCATGTTAAACCTCGAAGCCTTTATCTCGGTTTTTACCTCCAGCTTTAAGCTTCCTTATGATAAAGAGCAGCATATCATGTCATTGGACCCCGATGCCCGGGACTTTCAAACCCGTCTCGAAAAACTCACCGGTTCCCCTGTGGATAATGCCAACCGGGAAAAATACCGGGAAATGATCCACAGTGCCGCCGATGCCGGTATCCCTGTAAAGAAACTCTTTATCCGGGCGGATGATTTTTTCCCGGAAAAATCCTGGAAAGTGCTTGCTGTTTCAGGATACATGAGACCCGATCCTTACTCCGGGGCCCACGGGGTAGAGGAAGTGGAACCCGGTCTTTACCGGGTGGTGGTAAGAATAGCCGGTGCGGAGGGGGATAAGCGGATAACGTTTACCCTTCGTTTTATGGAAACCTTAGAAAAAATCCGGCCCGTGTTTTTACCGCTGCTGAACCGGTTCATGGCTGGGGAGAATTTTACGGAGCGTCCCGTAAGGATCTCCGATTCCGGCCGTATCAGGAATGAGCTGCAAACGCTCTGTTCGGAAGCGCTGCAGTTTATTGGCGAGGAACATATCCGCATTCATTTCGATAAAATCCCCCCCGAGGTCATCTCCACGAACAGCCAGCAAAGGCTCCGGGACATTCTCCAATGGTATAAAACCAATCACCCCATCTGGTTCTCCTGGTTGGAGATTGTATAATGGAACCGAAATTTGACATAAAAAGGGGGCAGACACGAATGTCCGTCCGCGCTGAATGGAGAAAAATATCCAAGGCAAAAAAATTAAAGATGCAGGGCACCAAGTTTTTATTTCATATTCCAGAGAGGAAGGTGAGTCAACTATATCACAACACGATCGTGATATTGCGAATAGGGTTTGCGCTGCATTGGAATCGGAAAGTATCCGCTGTTGGATAGCTCCCCGAGACATTGTGCCGGGTGATGACTGGTTAAATGAAATTATAAATGCTGTTGAAAAATCAAAGGTATTGGTTTTGATTTTTTCTTCAGATACAGACAAATCTCAATGGATTAATGATGAAGTCAAAATTGCGTTGGATAAAAAAATAAAGATTATACCGTTTCGAATCGAGGATATTTCGCCACAGGGAGTACTGAGAGTGTTAAAAGTTCGCTGTCAATGGTTAGATGCATATGAACCACCACTGGAGAAGCATATTGATCGCCTGGTTGAAGCAGTATGCACTCACCTCTAATAAGCACCGGGAAAAACATTTAATGTGCGCCCTCTTTCCTCCCGGAGATAAGGTGAGAAAGTGAACAGGCCGGAAATCTTTCAAAAAAAAGTTGATTATTAATCAAAATTAAACTATAATATTATCGTGAACTTTCAAAAAAAGGAGGTTACTATGAATGCAAGAGTTATAAAAAAAGAATATGATAAATTTAATATTCCAATAGAGAAAATCCCATCCTATGATAATGATCCTAAAAAACTTATGGATCAATACACAAAATGTTCAATTCTAACCTATGGTAAAATCACTTACTCCGATTCTACCGTCGAAGACACAAAAAATTTACCCGCAGGCGAAAAAAACTAAATGCCAAACTGGAATCAGGTACTAGAAGAGATTAAAAGCTCAAAGCGAATCGATGCACTGGATTATGTTAGACGAAAATACTTGAATGCTTTATATGAAAAAACCGGTAGAAATATTATTGTTTACTACTCAGGATGGTTACAAAAACCCGGAATAGGAAACGCTTATATAAACGATGACGACAAAAATGGATTGATGGCAGTGATACATGGATTGGAGAGAACTCAAGGTATTGATTTGGTTTTACATACACCGGGAGGTGATACGACCGCAACCGAATCGGTTGTCGATTACTTAAGAAGAATGTTTGGAACAGATATAAGAGCGATTATCCCACAAATTGCTATGTCTGCTGGAACAATGATTGCGTGTGCATGCAAGGAAATTATCATGGGAAAACAGTCAAATATCGGTCCAATTGACCCTCAATTGGGAGGGATCCCTGCACATGGAGTACTTGAAGAATTTAAACGAGCCATAAAAGAGACTCAGAAAAATCCAGAAACAATCCCAATTTGGCAGAAGATTGTAGAAAAGTATCATCCCACCTTTCTTGGAGAATGCCAAAATGCGATTGACTTATCATTTGAAATGGTAACTTCCTGGTTGGAAACCGGAATGTTTAAACATAATCCCAATGCCAAAGAAAAAGCGAAAAATATTGTAAAAGAATTAAGCGATCATGAAAAAACAAAAACGCACTCCCGCCATATTCACATTAACGAAGCGATTAAAATCGGATTAGTTATAAAAACTATAGAGAAGGATTTCGATCAAGAATTTCAAGACTTGGTCTTAACGGTTCATCACGCTTATATGCATGCTTTCTCCAACTCACATTCGATTAAGATTATTGAAAATCATTTAGGCAATGAGGTTATCTATTTTGAGCGTTCATGATAAAGGCTTTCCGAGATCAAAGGCCCAGAGAGCGGAGAGAGGCATCAGTTTAGCTGCCTCCGTTGACAATTGACAATTCAACTAAATTCCGTTGAAAAATTTTCAATGATCATTGTCAAATATTAATTGATAATTTTAGCAATAGGTAACCTTCTTTCTTCTTTTCTTAATGTCCCTAATACCCCATATAATCTATATGTCAAGGTAGGGCCGAGGTCCTCTCGCCCGTTACAATCCGTTCGTTGAAAACAACAAATTCCGAATTTTCTCTATGTTATAATACTCAATTTTGTTATATAATAGCATCGCAAACGATTCATGAACTTTAATAAGGAGTTAAAATGAACAAACAAGCCATCGAAACTAAAAACGCTCCCGGTGCCGTGGGACCCTATTCCCAGGCCATTAAAACCGGGAACTTTCTCTTCCTCTCCGGGCAAATCGGTATCGACCCCCAAACAAAAAAACTGGTAGAAGGCGGCATCGAAGCCCAAACCAAACAGGTTTTCAAAAATATTAAAGCCGTCCTGGCCGAAGCCGGGGCAGACCTGGAAAATGTCGTCAAAGCCACTGTCTTTCTAAAAGATATGGCAGATTTCAAACGGGTCAATGAAATCTATGCCCAACATTTCCAGCCCCCCTTCCCGGCCCGGTCGGCAGTGGCAGTGAAAGAACTGCCCCTCTCTGTAGATATTGAAATTGAAGTGATCGCAGTGGTCTAATCAGCGGTGGACTTAGCACTGAACTCTCCCATCCAGCATATCAAAGGGGTGGGGAAAAAATATCTGCAAATATTCCAAAAGAACAACATTTCAACTGTCTTCGACTTGCTGCTTCATTTTCCCATCTATTATATCGATTTTTCCAATGTTGCCACTGGAATCGAAGCAGGGAAAAAAAACCTCTATGCCATTGAAATTTTAAATTGGGGTTTGTCCCGCTTTTACGCCCGGCGATTATCCCTGCTGAAGATCGATGCCCGAATCGGAGAGCAGCCGGTTTCCATTGTCTTTTTCAACAAACCCTACCTGGCGGATTTTTTTAAAACCAACAAAAACGTCTATATTTACGGCCAATTCGAGAGCAAAGACAAAACCTGGCAGTGCAATACCCCGTTTCTCTTTACTGAAAAAAACCAACCGCCGGTGCTGCCGGTTTACCCGAAGATTTCCACCATTAAACCCGGGAAAATCAAAAAACTGGTGGAAGCCGCCTTGAATTCGCTGGAAGATGATTTCGAGTGCTTACCCCCCATGAGTTTAAACAAGTACTCCTTTCCGTCTATTATCGATGCGCTGAAAGGCATTCATTTCCCCGGCAAATACATCCCTGAAGCAATCGCTGCATTGAAAAAAAGATTTATCTACAGTGAATTTCTCTTTTTTCAACTGGAGCTTCAATACATACGGAATTTTTTCAAACGGGTCCCCCGGCTG
>Ga0114923_10001954_pt1 | contig 14112 bp, 12 predicted proteins | sample SumtaG_FD_89578 | JGI IMG/M metagenome (GOLD analysis project Ga0114923, IMG submission 89578) | Deep subsurface microbial communities from Indian Ocean to uncover new lineages of life (NeLLi) - Sumatra_00157 metaG | ecosystem: Environmental > Aquatic > Marine > Oceanic > Sediment | place: near... | reverse complement strand
CCCAACCTTCGGTTTTGGAGACCGACGCTCTGCCAGTTGAGCTACTGGCCTATCCAATTGATTATTGATTATTTGTAATTACTTGAAACGCCGAAGCCCGTGTCTTCCAATAATCGATTATCAATCATCAATAATCAATTACTTGCGTCGTATCTTATGGACAGTATGCTTACGTTCCTTCTTACAAAATTTTTTGAGCTGTAATTTCGGCGTACCCTCTGCTACACTAACACTTGTGCGATAGTTTCTATTGCTGCACTGGCTACACTCAAGCCAGACATGCTCCCTTTTGCTCTTCTTTTTAGCCATATGAATCTTAAGCCGCCAAACAGGCCCATTTACTCAAGCGAAACCCAAAACGCAACGAAGGGCGTTTGGAAACCCGGAAACTTCCGCTTGCCCCGCAGATACCTGCCTGGATACACTTCACCGATGCGAGCACCTTTATTTTTGACCGCCTGCTTGTTGCCGGCAGGGGTGACCAGTTACTTAGAGATGCTTAGGCAAGAATTTTAGTTACCACACCAGCACCAACTGTCCGGCCGCCCTCACGAATAGCAAAGCGAAGGCCTTCTTCCATAGCGATTGGGGAAATAATCTCCACCTCCATCGTTATATTATCACCGGGCATACACATCTCTGCACTCTTGCCTTCCCTGCTCTTCAGCGCTAGGACCGCGCCGGTAACATCGGTTGTTCTGAAATAAAATTGTGGTTTGTATTTAGCGAAGAACGGCGTATGACGACCACCTTCTTCCTTGGTTAGAACATAGACTTCAGCGTCAAACTTCGTATGTGGAGTAATACTGCGGGGTGCTGCGGCAACTTGTCCTCGCTCCAGGTCTTTCTTTTCCACACCGCGCAGGAGCAAACCGATGTTATCACCGGCCTGACCTTCATCGAGCGTTTTGTTAAACATCTCCACGCCGGTTACAACGGTCTTGCGTGTCTCCTTCGCGAGCCCGACGATTTCGACCTCCTCGCCAACACGGACTTTGCCTCGCTCGATCCGGCCTGTGCCGACTGTGCCACGGCCTTTGATGCTGAAAACGTCCTCAACCGGCATGAGAAACGGCTTGTCGACATCCCGCTCAGGAAGCGGGAAATAATCGTCGACCGCTACCATCAGCTCATCGATGCACTTGCAGGCTTCATCATCTTTACCTTCGCTTTCCATCGCTGCCAGAGCCGAACCTCTAATAATAGGTATGTCGTCGCCTGGGAATTCGTATTTGTTCAACAGATCTCGTGTTTCCAGTTCGACCAAATCCAGCAGCTCAGGGTCATCAACCATGTCCACCTTGTTCATGAACACTACAATCTTCGGTACATTAACCTGACGAGCCAGAAGGATGTGCTCACGAGTTTGTGGCATAGGTCCATCATTGGCTGCCACTACCAGAATAGCACCGTCCATTTGGGCTGCTCCGGTAATCATATTCTTGATATAGTCTGCGTGTCCCGGGCAATCAACATGTGCATAGTGGCGTTTGTCCGTTTCATATTCCACGTGGGCAGTATTGATTGTAACGCCGCGTTCTTTCTCTTCCGGGGCATTGTCAATGTCATCAAACTTCTTGATTGTTCCCTTGCCGGATTTGTGCACCAGCCGCATTGTGATTCCGGCAGTCAACGTTGTTTTGCCGTGGTCAATATGACCGATAGTACCAACATTGATATGTGGTTTTGTCCGCTCGAATACCGCCTTAGCCATCTTAATATAAACCTCCAATGTGCTGGGTTAGTATTTATTTACTCCCTACCCGATTTCTGAAAAACCGCTTTCAAACCTCTATAATCAACTCACAGCCAAGATTACTCCTATCCAGCGTCCAAAGCGCTTTCTGGCGTCGTTTTGGTGCCGGAAACGCTATCTCAGCTTGATCCGCATGCATTTAGCTGCTGATGGGGCTTGAACCCATGACCTCGTCCTTACCAAGGACGCGCTCTACCACTGAGCTACAGCAGCAATACCCAATTTGCCGCTTTGGCGGCGACCGGAGTAAGAAACAGCAATCTTACCCGCCTTGCAAGCCGGAAAATACGAACATTCCCTTTTTCCCAGCCTATAAATCCATACCGTGAATGCAGAACTCCTACTCTATGTTTTTAATATAAACTCGATAATCTACGAGAATAATCGGAAAGGTGCAAACATAAAAAACAGAAAAAAGCAAAAAAAGTGAAAAAAGACAAAAAATATTTAGATTTTTTGCAAAAAATCCTATCTGGACTGCTCTGGCATTAACACAATATTATATAAGTACCTGCCCCAATTGCAAAACAAATCGTGGTTAATTACCACCTTCTTTGGGCTTGTCCGAGCCTTTGGCCTTACCAAGGCGGTCAGCCCAGCGTTTCTTCTGTTCGGCCCACTTCGGCCTGTTCCTGGTGGCCTTTATTTTAGTAATAACTGCCTGCAAGACTGCGTTAGGGTCAGCTCCAGCAGGGGGTTTGCTTAGATAATTGTCAATTGAGCGCACAACAACATCGTTGGGGTCTAAGTCTTCTGCCAATAGGCGATTTTGTACTAATTTGGCCGCAAGTTCTGCGTTCGGCCATCTCAAATACGCATCCAATAAGTCCGGTAAAATCACCTCTTTTTCTTTGGTGGTCGGGGCCGCTTCATATAACCTGCCTGAATAGTCTGCCGCTCGTTCATACTGGCCTATTTTATAATAAAGCTCAGCCAACCTCTCTCTAACGTTTTTGAGCATTTTTGATTTGTTTTCGCTGACGGCCTTTCCGTCCGCCATTTCAAGAAAAGCAATTTTCTGCTCATCAGATAACTTGGTTTTGCTACTTTGGGAGGTGAATTTGTCTGTCCAATTGTCCAGGACGCCGGCATCGGAGCTATCGAATATTTTGAGCATTGCCTGCCAGGCCAGCTTACTTTCAGAGTTTGAACCTATTTTTTCCGCCAGCCATGTCAAATCTTCCCTGCCGCCGATTTTACCAGCGAGGTCTATCAGTTTTTCCCTTACCTTGCTACTGGGGTCATTGACAAAATCATTTCTCAATATTTTCAGTGCGTTTGTCTCGTCGATATGGATAAGCCCAGCTACTGCTGCTTCCCGGACGAAATCTGCTTCGTCACGCAAGGCTGCTTCGAACAAAGGTTTAAAAAGCTTAGCAGCCTTAGCCTTGTAGGCGCTGCCCTGTGCACACAAACCGGCCATTGCACTGAGCAATTCCCCGCGCAGGGCCCCGTTGGGCTTATTTTTTTCCCGGTTATATCTTTCTGCAAGCAAACCAAGATGTCTGTCAACCTCTTCTGGCTCTAATCCGTCCTGCTCAAGCAGTTTTTTCATGACTTCGGCACCGGTTTGTGCCCCTTTCGGCTCCTGCCCAGACAGATACTTTACCGCCCATTCCAAGGTCTGTGTTCTTGTCTCGTTGGGAATCTTGACCGGTGAGTCGGGCAAAAAGGCGTAGTAACACGCTCCACCTAGCGCTACGAACAACTCCGTTTTGACTTCGTTGTTCTGTTCGGTTTCGAGCTGGGCCAGCAGGCGCTGAGCTGAATTCAACTCCCCCATCAAAGACAACAGCTTGGCTGTTTTTAGCCGAACGGCTGTGTCTTGATCCGAAATCAAATTGACCAAAATAGGTTCGAGTTTAGGTGGCAGTTTGGATGTCCCCGGCGCTACTCGCCATTGGCGAACCTTTTCCAACGCCCACAATCTCACAGCCGCTTCCGTATCGCGCAAATACTTGTCTAAGAACTGGCCTCTGGCTGCGTCATCACTGATGCCGTTGTACATCTTATCCAATGCTGAGAGATATCTGTCTTGCCACGACTTCGATTCGATCTGCATCTCGCTTATCTGCGCTTCCTGGCGAATCAGCCATTCCCGCAGGAATTCGTCTATGCCTTTGCGTTCGAGCTCATAGATGTTTAGCCTGCGCATTTCGGCGTCTGTACCTACAGGTATGCCCAGAGAATGCAGGGCCTTTTCTGCCTCGGCAGCTACTTGTTTTTCCGGGTCGTCAACCAGCTTTATAAGTCTAATCGTCGCCATCATATCCGGTCGAAGTTTCAATGCATGTATGGCATTTAATCTTGTTTTAACCGGCTTGAGCCATCTGTTACTACCTTTTCGAGCGACTCTCCTATTTTTTCATACTCAAAAATCAAGGTTGCCTCCGCAGCCAACTGGGCCTCGGCAGCAATCTCAGTGGCAAAGATACCGAGCAGAGGCTGGATAAAATCTTCCTTATTTTTTGCAGGTTCCTTTGACGATCTGGCTTGAATCAATGCCTTGCAGACGGCCATACGTGCGGCGCTGTTTTCTGTCTGCTTTAGTGCATCAAGTAGAAACTTTCTGGCGAGGGGGTTTTCACCAAACAACATCACAGTTGCCGCTTTTATGCGTATCTCTTCGCTGGGGCCTTTGAGCAGGGCGTTTCTGTTGATTTCCAGTTGCTCGTCAGGCTTGGCTTCTGCGGGCGCTCCATTTGCATTAGCCGGCAAGGCTGGGCTGTTCTGGCCAACGCTCCCGATAATTCGGGACTGGCATCCTATCACCAACACCAGCATTACCAGATATAGCCGTTTTGTGCTCATTCGGATGACCTTGAAGAACCTGCTGGGTTCCCGCTTTGCGGTGTCCCTACTCGTCAATTCGCCTGCGCTTGCGCACGCTTCTAACAGCCGCATTAGAGGTCCGCTTGTGGCGAATATCCATTCCGCTATCATAATAATCCCAAAATCCATCCAAGTCAATCCATTTGATTTACAATTTTCGATTTTCAACCCCAGATTTAATCAGGGGCAGCCAGCAGCCGGAAATCGAAAATCATTTTTTTACGGTCTTGGGTGGAATTCTTTGTGAATCTTTCTTAACCTTTCATGGTCAACATGCGTGTAAATCTGAGTAGTGGCTATGTCCACGTGGCCGAGCATTTCCTGGACGCTTCGCAAGTCAGCTCCACCGGCTAACAGATGCGTTGCGAAGCAATGCCTCAATGTGTGCGCAGTTAAGTTTCTGGGCATATCAGCCCGAACCGCGTATTTTTTGACTAATCTCCAAATCTCAATACGGCTCATAGGCCGACCTGTTCGAGAAAGCAGCAGAGAATCGGCACTGAAGGGCCTGACCAATCTGGGTCGCAGATTCGTCAGGTACTCGACCGCGGCTGCGATGGCAACTTTTCCAATTGGGATAACACGTTCTCTATTACCTTTGCCAAGGCAGCGCAGGTAACCGATATTAAGGTTTAAATCCGAGGTCTTCAAGCCTGCTAACTCACCGGCACGTATTCCGGTGGCATAGAGCAGCTCCAGCATTGCTTTGTCACGAAGGTAAAAAGGCTCGTCAGGACAAGGAGAATTTAAGAGATTAATAACCTGTTGTTTGCTGCAAACACAGGGCAGTTTCTGCCAGATTTTCGGGCTTTCAAGGACTGTGGTCAAGTCGTCTTCGATAAGGCCGGTAAGCTTGGCGAACCGCAGGAACATTCTTATAGCGACTAAGGAGCGTTTAATCGAGCTGCCTGCTTTGGCAGTGGTAAGTTCACTCCCGCGCGAAGAGGTGCTTTTTGGGTCTTGAGCGAGGGTTCGCAGATAGTTTTGGATAAGGGGTGGCTTTATCTGTTGTAGCTGGCTGATTTTGTTGGGTTTGCAGTATTTCAGGAAGCCTTTCAAATCGCGACCATAGGCCAAAACGGTATTGTTGGATAGCCCCGCCTCGACAATCAAATAGTCCAAAAACTTCTTGACGCTCCGGCCCAAGGGTAGAGAAGGTAATTCTTGGCTAATAGACTGTATTTGCGTCGAGGGCATTTCTCGTGACTCGTGGCTCGGGACCCCGCTGCTTCATTTTGCGAAGCAAAACGGCGGGTTCACGAATGACGGCTTACTATTTGATACACGCTATCCATTATAATATCATCGGCATTAACACAATTAACCTTTAGCTGCGAAGCTGGAAGCTCAAAACCTGTAAGAAAAACGAACAAAATGCTCTTTTGCTTGAATTTGTGCTCTCTTTGCGGTAAAATATTAGGTGAGTGGCGTTTTTCTTGGAGGATATTCAGATGAAGAAGCTGGTTGTTGCCTTGACCATAATTTTGGCAGGGTTCCCGCCTTGCGGGGTCCCAACCACTACCCTCGTAGCCAACCAACCGACTTGGCCACGGCCTGCTGCCTCACCAGGACGAAATGACCTTATGGTTTCGCCTGTTCCCGGCTATTTCGAGGGCTGCGGCGTCCTCGTACAGGGGGTCGAGTGCGTACTGTTTCAAGCTGACGCAGGCGGGCTGTACGTACTGGATAGCCTGGAGCACTTCGAGGTCGGTGATCGTCTTTGGGTTAGTGGAGTATTGGATCCTTACTGTTTCACAATCTGTATGCAAGGCAACGGGTGCATTAAGTGCGATACCATCTGGCCGTATTCCCGATGCGACTTAGACGGCGACGGCGATGTGGACACCGCTGATTTTGTGATATTCACCTCACATTGGCTCGAGACCGGCTGTGGCGAGCCGGACTGGTGTGGCGGCGCCGACCTGAGCCGCGATGGCGTTGTGGACACAAACGATCTTAAGCAGTTCCTTGGCAATTGCCTAAAATGCGAAGAAGATGAGGCTGACAAACCGGCCTTAAGCAAGCACTACGTCGCGTTTGAGAATCTCGTTGAGCCGAACGCTCCGGGTTACACCCTTCCGCTTGACCTGACAGATGTAGAGAACTACGCCGCTATGGACTCCAGGTTTGGCCTGAACAGCGTTGCGCCGCTGCTTGAACAAAACGGTTTTGCCATCATCGAACACGACTTCCATGTGCCTGATTCCAATGGCGATGATATCGTCAAACCCTACGAGTACCTGGATAGGGTGGATGTGCCCTTGTTTGTGACAGCCGATACGCTACTGCATCTTTATCACATCCAGTTTGATGAAACGTTGAAGGATGTAGAGGAGCGTGAGTTTTACGGAGACATCCACGGCTTGACCGCGGCGCTGCTGGATGATGCACTGGCCGCTTATGAAAAATATACGGGCGACCTGCAGGAAGCAGCCAAGCGCAATGTGGCCTATCTTGCTGTGGCGCAAAAGCTCATCGAGCCGAATGCTCAGATTCCTGCACTTGTAACCGAGCTGGTCACCAACGAGCTGGCCAAGATAGATGCTCATGCCGGGTTCGCTCCGAGCGACATCTTTATCTACCAGGAAGACTACTCACAGTATGTGCCGAGGGGTCATTACACCCGAAGCCAGGAGCTCAGGCGCTATTTCAGGACGTTAATGTGGTATGGGCGGATGGCCTTCCTTTTAAAAGGCGCCGAGATTTGGGGACCGATGGGCGAGGCCCTTATCAGTGTGTACGACGCGAAGATTCAGACTACCCAGGCGGTGCTGCTGGCAAGGTCAATTGAGAAAGTCCAGGTGGGCCAACGGAGCGGACGCCGGATTTGGGACCGGATGTACGCTGTTACATCATTTTATGTAGGTCTGGCCGACGATCTTACGCCCTATGAGTATCTCGGCGCTGTGGATAAGGTTTTCGGGAGCAGCTTCGTACCGGCCGACCTGGAGGACCAGGACAATTTGTTCGCGCTGAAGGTCGAGTTGGCCCTGCTGCGGTCGCCGGAGATATTCGGCGGTACGGGCAATGTGTTTGTGACGCCGCCGGTCACGCCGGAGTCGCTCGACGAGGTACTCGACAAGACCAAAGGCATGCGGTTTATGGGCCAGCGGTTCATCCCGGACTCGTACATGTTCCAGCACCTGGTATTTCCCGAAGTGCTGGGCTATACCGGCACTGGGGACCCGGTGCCGTTCACGCTGGGAGATACTGGATTGGGCCCCGGCCGGTGTTATCCACGCGGGCTGGACGTCATGGCCATTTTAGGCTCAACTCAGGCCAAGACCATTCTTGTTGAACAGGGCGATACGGATTACACCGATTACGACTTGCGATTCAATGAGCTCAAGGCCGAGTTCGACGCCTTTGACCTGGCCGACTGGAACCGCAATCTCTACTGGAGCTGGCTGTATTCGCTCCGGGCCCTGGTCGATAGGTTTCCCGAAGGATACCCGAACTTTATGCGGAGCGAGGCCTGGGAGAAAAAGGAGCTCAACGCGGCACTAGCGTCGTGGACCGAACTAAGACACGACACCATCCTCTATGCAAAACAGAGCTACACGCCCGTAGAGACCGCTATTCCTCATGTGACCGGCTATGTCGAGCCTGTGCCTGAATTCTACGGGCGGCTGCTGGCGCTGACCCGCATGACCAGAGAGGGCTTGAGTGACTTCGATGCGCTGTCGGCCCAGGCAACGGAACGGCTTGTAAACCTCGAGAACATACTGAGCAGATTGATTGAAATCGCCAATAAAGAACTGACAAATCAGCAGCTTTCAGACGAGGACTACTGGTATATCAAGGGATTTGCCGAGGCGCTCGAAGGTGCTATCATAGGCGTTGAGGAAAAAGGCATCAAGACAACGCTCGTGGCTGATGTCCACACCCACAGCGCTGAAGAAAAAGTCGTCGAGGAAGGCGTAGGGTATGTGGACTTGATCATCATAGCCTGTCCGCGTCCAGATGGCTCGGTCTTCCTCGCGGCGGGCCCGGTACTGTCGTACTACGAGTTCAAGCACCCTATGAGCGATAGGCTCAGCGACGAGGCCTGGCGTGAGCTGCTTGATTCACCCGACAGACCCGACAGGCCCAGGTGGTTCCAACCGCTTATGCGCACTGAAGACTCAAGTGGTCTGGAATCAGAGTAGGGATATGGACGACACTAAACTTACCCGCCGTGAATTGCTGCAATATGCTGCTCCAGCAGCGTTGGCGCTGACAGGTTTACCTTGCCTGACAGCGGGAGCTGATTCAAAACTCAAAAACTTACCCCCAGTCCGGGCTATCACTCGCCCGCCAAGATTCCATTGGTTTAGCTACTATGACAAACTACAATTTGACCCTACCTGCCGTTATGTCCTCGGTATGGAGGTTGACTTCGAGCATCGCAGCCCAAAAGCCGACGACGTCATCAAAATCGGGATGGTGGATTTGAAAAACGGCGACCGCTGGATAGAATTAGGTCAGTCACGCTCATGGTGCTGGCAGCAGGGCTGCATGCTGCAGTGGCTGCCCGGTTCGAAAAGTGACATTATCTGGAACGACAGGCAGGGCGACCGGTTCGTCTGCCACATACTTGACGTATCCACCCACAAAGAACGGACACTGCCGTATCCGATTTACACCATCAGCCCCAACGGCCGCACGGCAGTGGCGCCGGATTTCCGGCGTATCAATGATATGCGCCCCGGCTACGGCTACCCAGGTCTGCCCGACCCCTACGCTGATGAGCCGGCACCGAAGGACTCAGGTATTTTCCGAATCGACATTGAGACTGGCAGGCGGGATTTGATAATCTCCATCGCGGACGTCGCAAAGATTCCCAGTCCCCACATAAACACCACCGGCGCAAAACATTATTTTAATCATCTGCTATTCAATCCTAACGGCTCTCGATTTATATTTCTGCACCGCCGTCTCGGTCCGGGCCTGGAAGGCAAAGGCACGCGAATGCTCACCGCTAAACCTGACGGCTCGGACATTCGCGTCGTGGACAGCTACGGCCGGACCTCACACTTTATATGGCGCGACGAGCGTCATATCCTCGCCTGGGCCTGGCACCCTTCGCACGGAAACGCCTTTTATCTCTATGAAGACGGCACAGGCAAGGTTGAAGTCGTCGGCAAAGACGTTATGACAAAAAACGGACACTGCACATACCTGCCGGGCAGCAAGTGGATTCTCAACGACGTCTATCCGGACAAAGAGCGAAAGCAAAATGTTTATCTCTACGACGTAGCGACCGAAGAGACGATCTCGCTGGGCCGTTTCTATTCGCCGCCGGAGTATAAGGGCGAATGGCGCTGCGATACGCATCCGCGTTTTAGTCCCGACGGCCAAAGTGTCGTCATCGATTCGCCGCACGGAGGTAACGGCCGACAAATGTACCTAATCGACATAAGTGCAATCGTTGGCTGAGCTCATTTTTGGTTGCATTTTCAGTGCAGACCAGGCCCCGCCAAAAAAAGTCTCTAACGGCCTTGAGTTAAAGGCTAACCACGTATATAATCAGCCGAAGTTTATGAAATCCAAAAATGAATGGACGGCAAATGCAAAAGAGCAAGAGAACGCAAGAGCACAAGAGCACAAGTAACCTGTGTGCTTATGCGCTTATGACTTGTGCACTTACTTTGGCAGGCTGTGCCGAGACACAGCGTTATGAAGCGGCCGAGCAAATCTGCACGGAAGCCCGCCAACGGCGGGTATTGATCCAAACCCAGCGTTGCTGGGTCGATAAAGTGCAGGCAATGCAGATAGCCGAAGACGTGCTGGCTAAAATGCGCTTTACTATCGAAAAGGCTGACGCTGAAAACGGCCTCATAAGAACCAGACCATTGCCGGGGGCGCAATTCTTCGAATTCTGGCGCAGCGATAATGTCGGGGCCTTCAACTGTGCTGAAGCAAACCTGCACAGTATCAGAAGAATTGCAGAATTGAACATAAAGCAGCAGGATGAAGGATTGTCTATCGGTTGCGATGTGAACGTATACAGACTGTCTCTGCCTGAGCACGAGGTCAGCAGCAGCGCACGGGCATACGAGATGTTTTCAGAAAGCAGCTCATTACTGCAGGTAATAAGACTTAACCCTGAGCAAAAAGCTGGTATGGCCTGGGTCAATTTGGGCAGGGATAGGCGGCTTGAAGCTGAAATTTTGAAAAGGATTTCTTCGATGCTCGATATCGAGTATTGAGAGTCGAGTATCCGCCGGAAGGCGTCCTGGGGAGAGTAACGAGATTATGAGAGTACTGGTTTGCGGCGGCGCAGGATACATCGGCAGTAATATGACAGCGATGCTTAACACCGAGGGGTATGAGCCGGTGGTTTTTGACAATCTCAGCACAGGACACAGGTCGGCTGTCAGGCACACCGAATTCGTCGAAGGTGATTTAGCCGATTACGAATTACTCGTCAAGACGCTCCAGAAATACAAAATCGAAGCGATAATGCACTTTGCCGCCTTTATTGAAGTCGGCGAATCAGTTCAGGCGCCGCTTAAATACTACCGCAACAATCTCTCCGGCACGGAGAATCTATTGAGCGCGGCCGAAGCGGTCGGCGTAGAAAAGTTTGTCTTCAGCAGCACTGCGGCAGTATACGGCATGCCTAAACAAGTACCGGTTACCGAAGACTCACCGACCGAGCCAATCAACCCTTACGGCCAAACGAAATGGGCGGCTGAAAGGATGTGTCACTACCAAAGTCAGGCGGGAAAACTGCGGTATGCGTCGCTAAGATATTTCAACGCCTGCGGTGCAGGAAACAACGTGGCCCTTGGCGAAGACCATCGGCCCGAATCACATTTGATTCCGCTGACCATCCGGACGGCAATGGGAAAACGCAGTGAAGTCAAAATCTACGGGACCGATTACGAGACGCCGGACGGAACCTGCATCCGCGACTACATCCACATCGACGATTTGTGCAGGGCACATCTGCTGGCATTGGACAAATTGAACCAGCGCTGCGAGCTGGTTTATAACTTAGGTGCCGAAAAGGGTTATTCGGTTAAGGAAGTAATAGAAACGGTTAAGAAAGTTTCTGGTAAAAATTTTAGCGTTGTAGCCGCGGACCGTAGGCCGGGCGATGCGCCGGTATTAACTTGTGACGCCACGAAGGCCAGGGATGAACTGGGCTGGAAGGCCGAAAAGCCTGACCTGGAAGAAATGGTTTCCACCGCTTGGCAATGGCATAACGAACACCCCGATGGCTACCCGGATTGACTCGGAGTTAGTGGTGAGTAGTTAATTAACCAATTACGCAATACGGGATACGAGAAATGAGCGAAATGTTTGTCGGTATCGACCTGGGCGGAACGAATATCAAGATTGGCCTGTTTGATTCTGGGCTGAAGCTTGTCTGTAAAACGTCCGTGGCCACCAAAGCGGATATGGGGCCGGAGGTTGTTATTGACAAAATGGCTCAGACAGTTGAGAAGCTTCTTGCTGATGCCGGTCTTTCTCGCCACGACGTCGTCGCAGTCGGCATAGGAACTCCGGGGCCGGCGAAGTACAGCGAGGGCGTCATAATAAAGTCCACTAACATGCCAAAATTCAAAAACGTTCCCATCTGCCGAATGCTCAACGAAAAACTCGGAGCACCTATCGTTTTTGATAACGATGCGAACGTGGCCTGCTGGGGCGAATACGCTGTCGGGGCCGGTAAGGGTGTTAAAGATATGGTCTTTTTCACACTCGGTACAGGAATAGGCGGCGGAATTATCAGTAACGGTGAACTGGTACACGGATGCGCCGAAAATGCAGCAGAGCTTGGGCATATGATTATATACCCGGACGGCAGAAAGTGTAATTGCGGACAAAGAGGTTGTGTGGAGGCGTATGCCTCCGCCGATTCGACGGCAAGGAGGGCTCGCGAGGCCGTCGAGGGCGGGGCCGAATCCAGCCTGAAAAAAGTGCTCGACGAAAAAGGCCAGATAACCAGTAAGGACGTTTACGAACATCTGGGCGCTGGCGACAAGCTGGCCAAAGAGATAGCCGACGGTACGGCCAAGGCACTGGCAATTACTTGTATAAACATGCTGCACACCACCGAGCCGAAGCGGATAGTTTTTGCCGGTGGAATGATCGCCGCAGGTGATATCCTTTTGAATCGAATAAAAGATTACTTCAACGAATATATCTGGACATTGAAGAAAGAACCGGTCGAAATATGCTTTGCCACCCTGGGAGAGGATGCCGGTATAATCGGCGCCGCGGCACTGGCCCGGCATACCAAGAACGGGGATTAGCAAGCTTGGCAATCGTTAAACTGTAACAACCAGCTAATTTGCTCCGAACGTGAAAGTGTTTTACAAGTAGCTATCAAAACTATAGAATATCGCCTGTGAGAATGGTAATTGTCTCTTTCGTTGAGAGCCGTTAATATGACAGCAGGAAACATCCTTACAACAATCAGAAGCCTGAAAGACCAGGTAAGGCAAAACTACAAGGCAGAAATCAAAGGCATCTTCGGCTCGTACGTCCATGGCGACCAAACAAGTCAAAGCGATATTGATGTTTTGGTTGAGTTTGACCACGGCGCGGATCTCTTTGATTTTGTGGGCCTTTCACAATTCCTTGAGGAACGCTTGAGTTGTAAAGTCGATATAGTCCCTTTAAGCTCATTGCGAGAAGAGATAAAGGCCTCCGTCCTAAGGGAGGTCGTTTATCTATGAGAAATCACAGTCTCTATTTGTCAGATATCTTAAAGGCTTTCGAAGCTATAGAAAGTTTTGTAGAAAGCCAGAGTTTTGAAGACTTCAAAAAAGACGACAAAACCTCAAGTGCCGTGATTAGAAAATTCGAGATTATCGGAGAGGCTGCTAAACAAGTCCCTGAAAGCGTAAAACAAAAATATCCTGCTGTTCCCTGGAAGGAAATGGCTGGAATGAGAGATAAGCTGATACATTTTTACTTCGGAGTAAATTACGAACTCCTCTGGCAAACTATAAACAATAGAGTCCCTGAAATTAAACCTGTGATTTGCCAAATTCTTCAGGACCTTACAAAATAGACAAACAGCTCAAGACCGAGTTTGCCAGGATATGTTTTGCTATGTTGGAAGAATACGCCGGTATAATCGGCGCCGCGGCACTTTTGCCCGCCGGGCGATTTAGACCAGTAGCATGAGGGTCCCACAAAGCGGGGTCCGGGGAATGCACAATGACATCGAAATTTCGTTCATTATCTGAAGCTGAAATTGGTCGGCTGCGAGAGCAGGGATGCACCTGCCCCGATTGGGCGAGTGTTAAAGTTGCTCAGAAGTTTAATCCTGAAAGGGTCAGACTTACCCACTTCTCAGGCAACGTGGAAATAGGCGTGCTTGAGAAAACGGTAACGTTTTATGGCCGGCTAGAGAAGCCGGCAGGCATAACAGGCGCCACAATTCACAACTGCAAGATCGGCAGCAATGTATATATTAACAATATTCACAACTACATAGCCAACTACGTAATCGGCGACAACGCAGTCATTGACAATGTCAATGACTGCGTTGTCGCCGATTACGTAGTTGGCTATGTAGTTGT
>Ga0114923_10001953_pt1 | contig 14115 bp, 14 predicted proteins | sample SumtaG_FD_89578 | JGI IMG/M metagenome (GOLD analysis project Ga0114923, IMG submission 89578) | Deep subsurface microbial communities from Indian Ocean to uncover new lineages of life (NeLLi) - Sumatra_00157 metaG | ecosystem: Environmental > Aquatic > Marine > Oceanic > Sediment | place: near... | reverse complement strand
TCCTTCCTGTCTGAAGCAGTAATCTCCAGCAAGATAGAAGCCATGCTTTTTTGCAACGTCCACCGCAAGATCCGCTGCAGTCATATAATCCCCGTGTACCTGAATAACTTTCGCACCGTATGATAATGTTTGCGCAAGCTTACTCGAAGGCGTACCCTCCGGCACAAGCACATAGCAGTCGATTCCGGCTTTCGCAGCGTATGCAGCCACAGATGCCGCCATATTCCCGGTTGAAGCAAATATTATGCCTTTGGCACCAAATTCTTTGGCTTTTGTTACTTCCACCATTGATCCCCGGTCTTTGAATGACCCTGTGGGATTTGCTCCTTCGTACTTGAAATAGAGATTATTAAGTCCCAAGATTTTAGCTATTAAATGACTTTTATAGAGCGGTGTCGCTCCTTCAATTAAGGTGACAATGTTCTCATAGTCCTTGATCGGATAGAAATCGAGGTATTTGCGTGAACTAATTGGTGTCGCATCAAAAGTGTATGAGTTAATAGACTTCCTCAGTTTGTCATAATCGTACACAACCTCAAGCGGACCTCCAGTATCAGGATCAGTAGTAACACTTTCTTTCTCATCTACTTGTTTCCCGGTAATAACCGATATCAGTTTGTAATCCTTCATTTTATACTTAAACCTAAACATAAACGTAAACTATTATGAATAAGGCTTATCGCTCCATAGCAGTTACCCCAGTCCTAGCTATCTCAAGAATTTTAAACTCGCTCAGCACCTGAATTGCAGACTCTATTTTTTCCGTACTTCCCACTATCTCAACAATCATAGTTCCCTTTGAAACATCTACAATATTCCCACGAAAGATGTGTACCAGTTCAGATACTTCAGCCCGTTTTCCATTTCCAACAGCTACTTTAACCAAGGCCAATTCTCTGGCCACCGAGGGTTTGTCTGTCACATTCACAACTGTCTTCACTTCGACAATCTTTAAGATTTGTTTTCTGATCTGGTCAATCTTCTCTGCATCCTTATGTCTTATATTGAGTGTAATTCTGGTGATACCAGAGGTTTCAGTCTCAAATGCCGTGATCGACTCAACATTGTACATCTTTTTTCGTATGAGGATAGCGATCTTATTCAATACTCCTGGTTTATTTTCAGTGAAGACTATAAGTGTACTGTTTTTCATTCTAAAAGAAACTAATATAAATTCTTCGTTTAGAGTATTGATTCCTCAGTTTCGATCATTTCATCAAATGACGCATTCGGCAGGATCATTGGGAATACTTTTTCATCTTTATCGCAAACAAATTCTAGTATAGTCGGTCCCGGCATGTTCATTGCCCAATGAAAGGCTTCATCAATTTCACTTGGTTGTATGATCCTTCTTCCCGGGATATTGTATGCTTCTGCAATTTTTAAAAAATCAGGATTCGTCATATCAGTTTCCACAAACCGCTTATTGAAAAACATATCTTGCCATTGCCGCACCATGCCAAGTACAGAATTGTTGAGAATCACAATTTTGACATCCAGCTTATGTTCAAGAATAGTTCCGAGCTCCTGCACATTCATCTGAAAGCCGCCGTCTCCCATAACTGCCCAGACTCTTTCCTTTGGACGGGCAAACTTCACACCGATAGCATTTGGAAGAGAAAAGCCCATGGTCCCAAGTCCCCCGGAGGAGAAAAAGGTGTTGAATCTCTTAAATATTGTGTAACGCGCAACGAGCATCTCGTGTACACCAACATCGCTCACAACATTGTCTCTTCCTTTCGTTAATTTGGATAAGTGCATCATAATCGTTTTAATGAGCAAATTGCCATTCGGGCCCGTACCCTTCTTTAGTATGGGGGTAATATAAGAATCCCATTTCTGTTTATTCTTTGTAATGTCAGTAAACCACGTCGCTCTTAGTTGTTTCTTCACAATCGGTGTCAGTTTTGTTAATACCTGTTTGACATCAGCGTTGAATGAAAGATCTACTTTCACATTTTTATCGATCTCAGAATCATCAATGTCAACATGGATCACCCGGGCATTCTTTGCATATTCATCTAATTTTCCAGTTACCCGGTCATCAAATCGCATACCAAGAGCGACTATGAGATCTGAGTTATAAATTGCTCTATTTGCAGCAACTGTTCCATGCATTCCCAACATGCCGAGCGATAATGCATGATCTGTAGGAGCCCCTGATAACCCTTGTAGGGTATATGCAAAAGGAAGCTTTCCTTTTTCTACAAATGAGACGAACTGCCTCCCCGCGTTACCCAGTAATATACCGTGTCCGCAGAAGATAACTGGCCGCTTTGAATTATTTATCATATCAGCAGCTGCACGCAGCTTCTCACTTGTAACTGTTTCGGTTTCGAAGTAACGTTCTTTTTTCCTCTGCTTATAGGTAACATTCTTTGATGATCCAAGTTGTACGTCACGGGGAACATCAAGATTGACCGGGCCAACCCGCCCCTGCATTGCAACTTCCGCTAGTTCATGAAATGTTTGAGCTAACTCATCAGTCGATGTAGGTTGTACAGCATGCTTTGTGGTACAGAGCATCATCCCCACAATGTCACTCTCCTGAAAAGCATCAGTCCCGACAACTCCAGTTGCAACCTGACCGGTAATGACCATAATAGGAACAGAATCCATCATACAATCAGCGACTCCAGTCAATGTATTCGTTGCTCCTGGTCCGGAAGTGGTCATCACAAAACCAAGCTTACCGCTTGCCCGGGCATACCCACCGGCAGCAAATGCAGCACCCTGTTCATTTCTAACCTTTACAATCTTTATATCTTTGACATCTGACAGCTCATCAATAAACGGCATGATCGCACCTCCGGTATAACCGAATACGTACTCCGCCCCATAATCAACAAGCGCCTTGGCAAGGATATAGGAACCTGTCTTTTTCCTTTGCGTTTTTTTATTCATAGAGAGCTGGTTTTATTCTACCTGTCTTTTTCAGGTCCGTACGCATCATGATGCGTACCTACCGGATCTACATCTAAAACAAAAACCTCCCTTTCGGGAGGTCCCTTAATTCTTGTTGATGTTCTAAGACCCCCCCGCTAGATACGGATGTTAATGATAATGTTAACAATAAGGGATCTTTGATTCATAAGACTAATCTACTGATTATGTAACGTGATGGTGTATATCTTAACAAAAAAGATTTGGGCAAGTCAAGAAAAAAACCTCCCCGTTTCCGGAGAGGTTTTTCACACCTAGCATACAATCCTTAGCCTCCCCAAGAATGCCCCTCATCACGAATGATGATCACTCCTGAGAAATATAGGTGTTTATTAAAATAACTCTCATATTCTTATATTATAACCTATAATATCATTATACCATAGAAATCATTGTACTATCAATGAAAAATAAAAATCTCCTTTTTGGAGATATATGTACTAGGGAATACTTCTATTGGATTGAACCACCTTCTGCGGAAACCATAGTGAGGATAACAACAACGAAAAATGTAATTACTAAGAATGTAATGAGGGATGTTGTCAGTCGCTGCATTTTTTCTGTTAACTTATGTAATTCAAATTTTTGTTTCATAGTACCATTAGTGAAACTGTGGGGCATTTTACACCCCTGATAAAGCTTTGTCAAGATGTCTCTTTCATCTTTCGAAAAATATAATATATCGCCAATATTTATATGTATCATAAGAATGCACTTTGTTCGAATTCTAAAATAGGGTATAATGCAGAGAACATCAAGTAACAAAAGATCATGATTAGCATATCATATGGAATGAAGATTTACCTTTAGTACTGGTATCTAGTCTCGTATCTGTCGTTTCACTTTCATAAGTCTGATATCATTAGTGTTCTTCTCGGTTTGATCAGAGACTTCTTCTAATTTTGAATATCTGAGTTCGTGTTCCGTTGTTAGTTCATTTTTGATGCTAGCGACATCATCTTTCAGTTGAGAAATATCGACCCTCATAGGCCTTATACGTTTATCAAGCCTTACATCAATCATTTCTGCAACTTCAAGCTTGGTCGGGAAGTATTTGAACAGTTCCAGTAAGAAATCGCTAAATGCCCATTTAAGCCTCTTAGAAATGAGATTATTTATTTTTTGTAAATCTTGATTAGTAAGCACCATAGTATTGTAATATATTACTTTCAAGTTTAACAGAAGAAGAACTGTCAAGAATATATCTATAGATATAGAATGGATATTATATATTTTCTTAAGTAGACATGTAATTGTTGGTCAAGATATAATAATACGATATAATACACAGAAGATTAGTAGCAAGTATCTTTTCACAAATTGCTATTCATTGATCATTGTTAATTGAAGATTGGTTATTATTTCCGGAGGTGTGGCAGAGTGGTCGAATGCGCCGCTCTTGAAAAGCGGTAGACTCGTAAGGGTCTCAGAGGTTCGAATCCTCTCGCCTCCGCCAGACTAAGTAAAAGCTACGTATTGCTAGATCCTTATGATGAAAGAATACGGATGAGAACCTCTTCCGACGAAGTCGGAATCAGGTTTGCCTGCCTCGCCGTAGTTGAGCATAGCGAGACGAAGGCGGGAATCCTCTCGCCTCCGCCATTTACATAAATTTCTTGTGAACAGCCATCATGTCAAAAGCGTTTGTCGTGGGAGCTGGACTAACTAGAGCAAGTTATGGACTATCCCCACTTAGTACAGATTTCTTCCGTTTATTATCGGAGAGAAATAAAGATATATACGAAAGTATAAAGAGTGTACTACCAGAAGCGAAATACCCGGATTTGTTAGTGGTAAATATTGAGGACCTGCTATCAGATATGAATGCATTTAGTCCAACAATACAAGTACATCTTTACGGAAATATTTTAAAAGCCATATATCTATTAATTGCAGAAACAACTGAAAGTACTAGAGCTGGTATGAATAAGCATCTAGGAAGGGAAGATTATAATTCAGCACCAAAGATTGTTCAATCTTTAATAAATCATCCTTCTATTGATAATAAAGATTTCTTCCTTACACTAAATTATGACCTTGTTCTTGATAGGGAAGTACTTAAAAAGCAAAAATATATTAACTACGGACTTGATATAAATTTAGTTAAAAATATTGGGCGTTTTATGGTTAGTAATGAGAAGAGCCTCTCTGTTTATCATTTACATGGAACTCTAAACTGGGAAAAGAATGGGCAATCAAACTTAATTATTCACCCGGGAGCAATATTACCAAATCAAAAAGATCTAGACTCAGATATGTACATTGTTCCCCCTGGCTATAAGACAATAGAGAATGATACATATAAAAGAATCTGGAAAACAGCCAAGAATAGGCTTAAATCTGAGACAACAGAACTAGTAATAATTGGTTGTAGCCTAAATAAAGAGGATAAGGACTTAACGAATCTTATTAACGCATTCTTAGATAAAATAGGAGAGAAAGATAAGATTAAGGCAATAAAAATAATAGATCTTGATTCCAACTCAAAAAAAGATGTAGATTATACCCATCATAAACATATCAATCACCATGAAATTGGTATACTAACTTATATGAAAGGATTTGATCATGAAGCTATAGATTTTATATTCGATTATCAAATCTAGGTATTTTATTATTTGCGGGAATAAGTTTCATGGAGAATGGATTCCAGACCCATATGCTCCGCACTTCAAACTGAATCAAATTACTACCATGAAGTTATCAAGAAACAATTTCGAAAAAGTTTCCAAGTTCATTTTCAATAATGCTCGTGAACTCGATAAGCGATTATATTCCTTTTATTTCCAAAATGGATCATCTGAGGATGTCACTGAAAGCCTTGTACAATATCAAAATGAGGATGGAGGTTTTGGTCATGGGCTGGAACCAGATTTTAGGACTCCATCGTCATCACCAATTGCCACTACGCTTTCCATTCAATATTTGGAAAAGGTTGGAATCTCTAAGAAAAATAAGATCTTTAAAAAAGTGATGGATTATTTCTCAGCAAGTTTTTCACAGGAGCATGGAAAATGGAGACCTGTTCCAATGGATGTCAACAATTATCCGCATTCTCCATGGTGGCATCTTGATGAAAAATCTGGCCTATGTGCAATAGAGTATAGTTGGGAAAATCCGACAGTTGAAATTCTTGGATATTTACTTAAGTACCCAAATAACTTTCATCCTAAAAAACTTGAAGAGCTCATAGAAAAAGCAATAAATACGCTTTTAAAATACACGAACAAGATGGAGTCAGAGCATAGTTTGTATTGTTATGTGTCATTTTATACACATGCACCAGGTAAAATTCAAGATAAAATAAGATCAAAACTATCCGAACTGATTTTGGGCACTGTGAATACTAATCCAAATGATTGGGAAACAAAATACGTTCCTAAGCCACTTCAATTTGTTGATGATCCCAATTCACCTTTCTATTCAATACTAGTAGAACCGATAAACCAAAACTTGGACTTCTTGATCAGAGCGATTGAAGAGAGCGAAGCATGGTTTCCTACTTGGAAATGGACAAATTATAAGGATGAGTGGGAAAAGGCTAAAATCGAGTGGGCAGGAAAAATTGCAGTAGAGAACCTTTTAATCCTTAAAAGATTTTCAAGAATCGAGAATTAACTACTACCACCAACGGGTTTGGCTTCCCCAAGTCAAGCTATCTATAAAGCTGATTTCTCAGCTCTTTATGTTCATCATTAAACAAATAGTGACTACAAGAAGTACAGAAAAGAAAGATAGAGGTCAGAGTGCAAATGTTGTGAATGAAATTCTCAGTACCTCCATATAATCCTTTGATGAACCATTTTGTACGTGGTAGAATTATAATGTACTTTTTAATTCTTACATATATAAATGAATGGACAACAAGAAACTAAAACTAGATAAAGTATTTTTCCAAATTAACTATAAAAATGGATATACACTACTAAACAAAATTGGAACCCTTCTTAATTACTTTATTGAAGAAAAAGGATTATCTCCTCAAAACGTCAGAACGCAGAATGGGATAAACGCTGTTGGATTCAGTGAAGTTATGCCCGAATTCCGTGTTAATAGTACTAATATTTGGGGAGTACTTACCTCTCAAAAGAACCTTGAAGACCAACTGAAAATCTTTATTAAAGAGGCAAAAATTATTATACAAAAATTTGGCTTCAATAAATTCACAAGAGTGGGTATGAGAACACAATACATCTATGAATTTGCAGACGAAAAGGAAAAAACCCTTGCAGAAGGAAAACTAGGCATTATTCCTGGATATAAAAGAACCGGAATAGAATTTGAAAACGATGACGACTTAAAGACTAAATCGGGTATATATCTTGTAGTTGAAACGAGTAATAAGGAAAATATAAAAGGATTTTTGCTAGATACAGATATTTTTATTGAAGGGGAATTTGAATATGAAGATGTTTTAAAGAAATTTAAAAATCTTATTGATTCAATCAACGATGGAAAAATTTTAAAAATTGTAAACTCCATAATAGAAAAATAACAAATGAAGGATATTTTAGAGAATGTAAAAAATTTCTTTCAAAATATTACAGACAAAAAGGAAAAATGGTCTGTTGCGCATAATTCCTTGGCATTTTCATTTATCGTCTTAATTTCAATAGCAGTAATATCTAACCACTGGCTAGCTATTGGATTAGCTATTTTTTCATTTCTTTTTTTTATTATTAGCTTGTTTGTGCTTTTTGTCTTTTCAAAGAGTGATAAAGAAGGTTCTTTAAAAAATGAAAACCGTGAAAAAGCAACTGTTAGATTTTATGAATTTGGTGAAAGTATGATAAAACATAATTGTCCAGGGAGACTTGTTGATGGAAACAAATCACTTGAACTATACGGACAAGAGATAAAAACGGATTCCTCTCAAGATCTTTTATCACAACAGGGACTATCTAAAGATGAATTTGCATCTGGAGTTACAATCTCAAGTATGTCTCTCCCTGCATCTGAAAATAATAATTTAAATGCTTCTCCAAACTCTTTTTCAAAAGAATTCAAGGGGTTGCCCATTATTGATAATAGCGATCTATCTGATGATTCAGAAGGATGATAATTCCAACTTCCTCCCAAACTCTCCATCTCTTAACACTGAACAAGAATCCTTCCACAAGATTCCCTTCAATTTACCCACAATTATTGAAATACACCAAAAAGTATGCGAAAATCCGCATAGATTTGAAATATTAGTCTTAATATCATACCTTAATCTATAATCAACCATGACTAAAAAAGATAATAATTTATTCCCATGTCCCTCATGCGGTTTCCTCGTTTATTCAGAACCTCCTGGAAGTTATGAGATATGCATTATTTGTAACTGGGAAAATGACCATGTACAACTAACATATCCTGGTATGCGTGGCGGTGCCAATAAAGGGAGTTTAAAAGAGTATCAAGATAGTATATTAAAGGAAATTCCAGCGAACATTAAAAAGTATAAAGGTAAAAAAAGAGATCCCAAGTGGCGCCCGTTAAGAGACGATGAAGTTATTGATTCACCAAAAGGAACTGGAAGAGAGTACTTTCATGCAGCAGCTAAAGATTCGCCGGATTACTATTGGCAAAGCAAACGGAATGATTAGTATCAACTTAATAGTTTTATCTTTCTTTGGCTTTTATACAAAAGACTCCACGTAAAATTTATACTCCCTCCAATGATGACTTAGCACGAATTGATAAAATTAAGAAAGTGTGCGAAACTTCTTGTAACATGAAAGTAATCTTTATCGCTCCAAAAGCGAACTTACCACAAAAGCTGATCGAAAAAATAGAGAAATTAGCAGAAGTACACTTTTTCGAAGATGATCCAGTTGATATTAGCAAAATCGATCTTCTTAAGGAAAAAGGAGAAAAAATTCTCTGTCCATTTCCAGAACCTATGGCGTGGAAATTTCCAAATGAATTCATAAAGGACATTCCAGATCTAAAAGCAATTTGCCTCTCAACTACTAGTTTCAATTGGGTTGATGGGAAACTGGCAAGAAGTCTTAATGTACACCTGACGAATGTTCCGAATCCACCAAATGCTGTTGCAGAAGGTGCTATTTCTATGATGCTTGTTGTTGCTCGTAGATATGCTTTATTTATAAAAGGAGAAACATTTGAGTTTATTCCAGAGAATTATTTGCTTGAAGTCAAAGGAAAGACATTGGGAATCATAGGACTTGGGAGAATCGGAAGAAGAATAGCTGAACTAGGCAATGCCCTTGGAATGAATGTTGTGTATTGGTCAAAAAGCTCAAGAAATAAGAAATATCAATATCTTGATCTCGATGATCTACTCAAGAAATCAGACTTTGTTTTTCCATGTATTGCTCTAAATGAAGAGACAAGAAATTTCGTTTCAAGAAAAAAGATAGATGTAATGAAACCAACTGCCTCATTGATTCTTATTACCCCTAATGATATTGTTGATATTGACTATCTAATTACCAAAGTCGCAAATCACAAACTATTCGGTTGCGCCTTTCAGGAAGATGAAAAACCACTATCCGAGTTTAAAGGTAATGTGTTTACTACTCCAAGAAACAACTGGTATACAAAAGAAACCGTTGATGAAAAAATGAAAATATGGATAGATAATATTATTGGAGCTATAAAAAATAAACCAATACATTTAGTTAATTAATCGGAGAAAATTTTATGAGTATTCACATATAATCGACTAATACTATGAATAAGTTACAAAAAGATGGACCAGAAAAAGTTGTATACAAAGGCAAAATATTTAAAGTTGTAAAACAACCTATGAAAGCGGGTAAAGAGAAGATTATTTTCGAGATTGTACGCAGATCACCTGGAACTCGTTTAATTATTGTAAAGGATAATCAAATGTTGATAGCTAAAGAATTTCGCACTGAATTGAATGATTATGATTATCGCCTGCCTGGAGGAAAAGTTTTCAACACACTAGATGAATATGAAGAAGCATTGGATCAGAATATATTGCCTTTTGCTATTGAGGCAGCAAAACGTGAATGTAAAGAAGAAGCTGGACTGATTGCTAAAAACATTAAGCATTTTTCAACTACAAAATCTGGAGCAACAGTTATGTGGGATCTTATATATTTTATTGTTGATGAGTTCGAAGAAAGTGAGAATGGACAAGAACTTGGAACAGGTGAAGTAATAGATATAGAATGGCTTTCTTTTAAAGAAATAAAAAAATTATGCAAGAAAGGACTCATCAAAGAAGATAGGACATTAGGTGTCTTATTTAAGTTCTTCCTGCAATATCCTGCCAAATACATCAAATAGCAAAGGATATGAGGTTATCTCGTCAAGCTGGATCACCCAAATCCCGTAAAAAATGTTAAAATGAACAATGTGTCTGCGGGAATTCCCATATATCGAAACGTTTTACGAAATCGAAAATTTATCAGATATTGAAAATTCTATGGATACCAGAAAACATTTTCCGAACTACGAATCACAGATATAAAATATATTTATTTGACAAATCTGCATCAAGACAATTATTATCAATAACAATATATTTATTAACATCAACCATGAATAAAAAAATAGCTCAATGGATATGGCTGATCATTATCATTCTCTTTATAAGTATGGAAGTGTATCATATTGCACGTGGTAATTATGATGATGTTGCTACTAGTCTTTTAACTGTAATAGCAGTACTTTCAATATTTGGCGTTTACTACCTTTTGAGAGTACGAAAGTAGTTTATAAAAAAAGAGTACCTTAAAGGCTCGTATGTAATTCAAGCACCTCAAGAAGAAGAACAAAAGCAATAACTTTATAAATCATATATTACATAAACAATACATTCATCATACTGTCCATACTGATACTTATCGCAATCGTTACACTTATGTGGTACGTCAGTAGACATAAGATAGGAAACAAGTTAACGACATTTGCTGCTATTGCTTTTGCCTTCATCATTGCAGGAATAATTTATAGCGAGAACAGAACTATTGGTTATAGCCTCCTAGGAATCGGTGTTGCATTTGCTTTTATGGACATAGTTCAAAAATTGTAACGTTATTATAAAAAATACATCAATGTTTTTTCATTAGGTATATATTAATAAAAGAATCTATTTTACTAATCTCGAATATCGAAATTCTAAATCCTAAACCCAGCTTCGCCGGAGGCTACGCCGAGGCGAGCAAATCCCAATACAGAAATTTCAATTCTTCAAACAGATGTTTTAATTTTTAGGAATGTTGAGTAATTCGAATTTGCTTGCCTTGTCGTAGTATTGTTAAAGTATTAGCGATAATTGACAAAAACGGACGGAGACAGGTTTCGATATTAGATATTCTCATTTCGCCTGCCCGCCGTAGTGCACGACACGCAGGCATGTATTTAAGACGAAGTCTCCTCGAACACTACCAATCCTATCTTTAATCCTGTATTATAGATGATCCTTCTATTTTTTTGATATAATAATATACAATTATAATTTCTATGCCAGAACAGACAAAAACCATAACACAATCAGAAACAAGACCCGGGGTTGATTATACAGAACAACTAAGAGCAATGGGTCTTGAGCAGACTGCAATGCTACTGGGTAAAGACGGATACCTTGGAGAAGCATATGTGAGATTTCTCGATGGAAGACTTGCACCCTTTATTTCAACACTTGACAACACAATCATAAAAGCACTTCAGGATGAAGGGACCATCTTAATGATGGCTATCAATATGGGTATGGGGCATGTTCGTGCACTGACACCTCCTTTTTGGCTAGGTCAATCACTCGGGATACCAGTAGATAGGGTCTTATTTGGAGATATGAATGAACCTAAAATAGAAAGACATATTACAGGATTTATCAGAAACGTTGTTGAGACTGGGGTAAGAATGTACGAAGAAGAGTGTGTATTAGATGCTCAACGAACAAATATGACTAACGCAATACTTGAAAAAGATACCGACGGAGTCAATACGTGGTTCTACCGTAATCTTGTTGAGCTTGTATTTGCCCTCGCAAATGGGAAGATACCTTTTACTGAAAAAGATCGACATCAAGCTATAATGGGTATGTTTTCCTCGTTTGAAGGTAAAAGCCACCTTCACAACTTCTTTTTACGATTAGCCTTCGGAGGTTATATAGAAGGTCTTCTTGAAAATCTCGATGTTAATAAATTACTTATAACACACCCTTTACTAGGGGTAATCGTATCCGCAGACGGCATACATGAAAGATATCAATCAGAGGTAGTCGGAACTGATGGCTTAGTTGCTTCTGCATGGTTATCGGATATACCCCTATTCGTTGAAACACAAGAAGCTCTCGCTCATTTGGTAGAACACTGGGGAGAAAAAGCTAAAAATCTTGTTTCTGTAATGGATGGGTTTGTGAGCCACCTTGCCTCATTGCGAGCTGAGGACCTATTCATAAAAAGAAGAGAAAATCTGGTAAAAGGAATCAGTCCTATTATGTTACTTACTGCAAGCGGAGTTGCTCCAGTACAGGAAGAAGCATTTAAATACTTTATTGCAGAAAATGCAGATAAAATTCGGAAAGGAGAATTACGAGTTGTGATACAAGCAGGTTTTGGGGATGTTGGGAAATTACTCAATAATAACCTTAATGAATTTATTGAAGGACTGGGATTGTCTGATAGAATTCTTTTACATTGGCATCCAACATTGACCGGTGCAGTAGAGTTTGTAGAGGCTATCACGTGGGAAGAGTCTCCGATATATCTCGTCACAAAAGGTGGAGAGATGGCTCGAGTTGCAGTTGCACTTGGCATTCCGCATTTTGTAACAGGAACTGTGAGTGAGCATGAGGTATATAACGTGCGATTAGCGCTTGAGCAAGATGCTCCAGTTATTTTACTTCCCCATATTGCAAAATCTATAGAACAAGAAGTTGCAACAGTCGCAACAACAAAATCAACGGGTAAAAGTATTTTAAGCACCTACCTCCAACCAGGGTTCTTTCTCGAGCAACATCTTGCTAAAGATATGAATGATGCTCTTGATCTAGCACGAGATTTCTATCTTCATGGGAAGCTTCCGACAACGAACCGAGATGCATGCTGGAGAGTCCTGCAGAATCTGGTCCATAGTAAGGGGGTGGCTTCATCGTAAAAATTTGTGGTATATTGATAACGTGAATCTATTATATTTTTTAATTTTTCTCTAAACTAGTGTATACTGATATATGTCATGTACTTTATTTCTTAATAATGCATCAATGAAGAAGCAACCAGTAGAGGCGAAAGTCACAGAAAAACCTACAACTCCCCAAATAGACCTTGATATCGTAAAAGTAGTTCTGATAAGCGTAATGATATATTTTTCTATCTATCCTACTTCTGTTCTTCTATCATAATACATAGAAATAGGTACAATGATAGTGAAATATTTCAAAATTTGAATGTTACATGGTTTTATGGTTGCATGGCTAAATGCTAATTGTTCATTCCTTTTCCCCTTCACCCCTTCCTCCTTGTATCGTTGCCTGTCCGCGATTCGACTGAGTTTATGAATAAAAAGATTATTATTGGAGTGCTCATCGAAGTCCTCTGGCTGGAATAATTGGCTTTTTCCTCTCATTTATATTACATTATTACCATATCAAATACTTTTCAGCTATATACTCATGGATCAAGTAACACAACCGACTCAAGTGCAAAATCCGCCACAACAAAACCCATCATCAGTTAACCAAGTACCACAGATGCAGAAGTCTCAACCCGACCAAAAAGCTAAGGAAAAAAGTAAATCAATGAAAAAGATATTTTGCTTTCTCATACTGGGATTCCTCTTTCTTATTATAGTAATCGCAGGGATTTATGGTGTTTCAAGGCTGATGCAATCCGAAAACAAATGGGTTTGTGTAGACGGAGAGTGGGTTAAAGAGGGAAATCCAGAAGGGCCAAAACCAACAACAACATGTGACGATGGAAATGGAACAGATGAGACTCCTGCAAATGGAGAACTCGATCTCGATAAACCGCTTCCCGAAGGTCCAGCAGGTGAACTCGAAACGTATGAGTTGGGGGCGCTTAAAATATCAACGTATAATCCAGTTACCATAACAGCTCTTGAAACAAGCACGAATCTGTATTTTGAGGTTGAAAATACCGAAAATGAGAAAGTAACACTTACATACATCCCCCTAACTCAAGATAGTAATGAAGAAGGGGTATTCCAACATCTCTTCTGGCTTTTTGA
>Ga0114923_10001952_pt1 | contig 14117 bp, 20 predicted proteins | sample SumtaG_FD_89578 | JGI IMG/M metagenome (GOLD analysis project Ga0114923, IMG submission 89578) | Deep subsurface microbial communities from Indian Ocean to uncover new lineages of life (NeLLi) - Sumatra_00157 metaG | ecosystem: Environmental > Aquatic > Marine > Oceanic > Sediment | place: near... | reverse complement strand
ATTTAGTAATCAATTGTGTAGCTATACTAGTACAAGATTCTCAAAATAATGTATCGGAAGCGACTAGAATTAATGGAGTATTTCCTGTAAAATTAGGTGAAACTATAAGAAAGTATGGTGGGGCATATATTCATCTTAGTACAGATTGCGTATTTTCAGGAAACACATCTACATTCTATGATGAAGAATCTACGCCAGATCCTGTGAGTATATATGGAGTTACTAAATATCTAGGGGAAGAGGCAAAAGCTAATGGTTTGGTAATAAGAACCTCTATTATAGGCCCAGAATTTCCAGGTAGACATCATACTGGCTTATTTAATTTTTTTATGAATAGTATTGGTACAGTAAATGGATGGAATTATGCTATATGGTCTGGAGTAACTACTTACGAATTGGCTAAATATATATCATATTTAATAAAGACTACACAATTACCTATGTATGGATTGCAACATCTAGTTAATAATGCTGGTATAAGTAAATATAATTTGTTACGTATGATAGCAGAAGTATATGATAAAGATATTGAAATAATAGAAATAGAAAAACTAGAACGAATTAATAGATATATGGTATGTAATAATCCACCTAACGATTATAAAGTTCCTGAATATAGAGAAATGTTAATAGAAATGAAAGATAACTACAAGGATCTAATAAGTGACGACATTATTAAATAAACGTATTCTTATAACAGGTGGTACAGGATCTTGGGGAACAGAACTTGTGCGCCAGTTACTGACCGTAAACTATTGTAAAAATATTACGGTAGTATCTAGAAACGAAGCTAACAGTGTATTTATGTCTAGAAAATATCCTAAAGTTAAATATTTACTAGGGGATGTGAGAGATTATGAAAAGATATATAATGTATTAGAAAATATTGATGTAGTTTTTCATTTAGCTGCTGTTAAACATGTACCTATATGTGAATCTCAACCAGAAGAGGCTATTAATACAAATATTAATGGTACATTAAATTTAGTAAAAGCATGTAAACGTAGAAATATAAAAGATTTAATATTAATATCTACAGATAAAGCTGTGGAACCTATTAATACTTATGGTATTAGCAAAGCTATGGCTGAAAAAATAGTGCTTAACGCAGGATATAAAGTAATTCGTGCTGGTAATGTTATAGGGAGTTCAGGTAGTGTAATACCACTATTTAAAGAACAGATTATAGCTGGGCAAGAAGTAACTTTAACGCATGAAAATATGACTAGATTTTTCTTTACTTTATATGAAGCTATACGATTAGTTTTACGTTCAGTAAAAATGTGTGGAGTAGGAGAAATAATAATATTAAAAATGCCCAGTTTTAAATTAATGGATGTAATAAAAGTATTAGGTGATGGAGATAATGTTCCTGTAAGACTTACAGGGATAAGACCGGGAGAGAAATTACATGAAATTTTAATAGGTGAAGGTGAAGCAAATAATGCTTATTATATGAATTATGAAAATTTGATTATTATAACTGAACACCCTGATGAATCTTGGATAAAAGTAAAGGGGGGTCTTTCTTCGGAAAATATAGAAACAAATTTAAATATATTAAAAAACCTATTACAAAAAGCAGGGTATGTAAATTCTTAACTTGACTTGTAAGGTTAATTTTGATATAATATAAACTTGGAGAATATTATGGAAGGTTTTAGTACAGAAGAATTTGACTTTAATCCCACAGAATTGGAACACCAACTTATAGAAAATTGGGGGGATAAACATATAGAAGATGCTATACGTATAGCTTCTACATCCATAATAACGCCGTATGATAGCGATTTAATTTATGAGGCAGTATGTATTGCTTTAACAGTATACTCTAATAGATTAAGAGATGGAAAAATAAACAAAGATAGAAGGTTACATTAGTGGATTGTCCAATTTGTGGAATAGAAGAAATATCAGAAGGTAGGTTAGCTTTAGGTTATACAACCTGCCTGACTTGCGGCGAAGCCGCAGCGCAGCAAGAAACCGAGGACAAATCTCGGAGAGTTGCGATCGCCTACGATAAAGGCGGCTACCAATATATAACCGAAGATACCAATTTAGCTGACTTAGGCTAAGGAGAAAACATTGAAAAAGACAGAAATAGTATTTGTATTAGATAGAAGTACATCTATGCACAGCATCGCACAAAAAGCAGTAGACGGGTTTAATGCTTTTTTAAAAGAACAACAAAAAAACCCAAAAGGTAAAAGACTTACTCTTTTACAATTTGATAATAAACTAGAATATATTTACAAAAGTAAGAAAATTAGCAAATGTATACCATTGGTTAATGGGGAGACTTATGTAATACAAGGTTGGACAGCATTATTAGATGCTATCGGAACAGCAGTACACTCCGTTTGGAATGCTAAGAATGTTATCTTAGCTGTATACACTGACGGATATGAAAATAGTAGCCAGGAATTTACTACTAAAAATATTAAGAAGATACTTAAAAGAGCTACAAAGAAAGGTTGGGAAACCATATTTCTTGCAGCAGAAGTTGATACAATATATTTTACTCACACACTAAATATCAACCCTAATAAAGTTGCACGAGTTCGTAAAGGTGACTTCTTAAATACTATGACAACCGTGTCTAGTTATACATCGGATTACGCTATAAGTGCTAGTCCTTCAGCTAACATGCTTCAAGCAGATATTGATGATGATGTAAGTAAAGAATCTGGCGGCGGTAATAGTAATAAAGTTAGAGCAGTTAAAATAAATAACCCAGATGTTACACCAACTAATACAGCTAACGCCACTGCATAATGCATCTGGCCATAACTGGAACTAGGAAGGGTCTTACTGAGACTCAATTTAATGTGATAAAGCAATTTATCACAGAAGATAATACAGTGACTCATTTTCATGAGGGTGATTGTATAGGAGTAGATCAACAAGTAACATTAATGTTTCAAAATTTAAGACCTGAAGTTACAGTTATATGTCATCCACCAGAAAGAGTAAGAACGCGTGCTTTTGGTGAGTGTGACGAAATAAAACCTGCGCGGGGATACCTACAGAGAGATCAGGATATGGTAAATGATTCTATCTATCTGTGGGTGTGCCCCGACGGGCCTGAAATAATACGATCAGGTACCTGGACTACTGTGCGCTATGCGCGAAAGAAGGGTATACCAATAACAATAATTATGCCCAATGGGATAGTGATTTATGAAAATTGAAGATTGTATAGATAAACAAGATGGATTTGCATGTTATGATATGAAAAAAATACAAGATTGCATTAAAGCTAGAGATAAAGAATTTTTAGAAGATTTGAAGTTGAAACTATCTGTTAGTTCCCATCCGCGAGATTGTATAACAAGTATGATGATAGGGGAACTATTAGATGAATAAAAAATGGTTAGCTTTTTTTGATTTTCTCATTATGGGCTTCACCGCTGGAATGGGAGGCGTAATGGTATCTACTATGGCTTCAGATGAAGAAGAAGATAAATTAGATAAATTTAATAGAGAGGTGTTTGGTGAATAGACGAGAATTTGGTACAGCAGTAGCGGGGGTAGCAATTGCTGTAATAGTATCTGACAGCAATATTTTTGATTCTAAATTAGAAATTGAAATTGAACAATGGTTTCAACCCGATTACAATACAATGAAACCTAGATTTAATCATGGTAAGAAAAATTTCACAATTTATTATGATATGTATGATAGTTATGAAACTATAGTTGAAAAATTAAGAAGAACGGTATTTGCAGACGATAATACTGTAAATACATTTTTAATTGATCCAAAAATGATGCCAGGTTATAATGATAGCGCTTGATTTATTTTGTGGAGCCGGAGGAGCTAGTAGAGGGATTGCTAACTGTGGTTTTGAAGTAGAGGGAGTTGATCACATTAATCAAAATCACTATTTTCATAACTTTTATTATGAAGATGCTGTAAAATTTATGCAAATGGGGTTAGATCATTATGACTTTATATGGGCAAGTCCGCCTTGCCAAGCATATAGTTGGTCAAGTAAAGGACGTAGAAATGCGGGAACAGAGTACCAGGATCTAGTAGAGGTTACTAGACACCATCTTCAAAAATCTGGGGTTCCCTACATTATTGAAAATGTTGTTGGCGCACCTCTACTAGATCCGGTACGTTTGTGTGGAACAATGTTTCCAGGGTTAAAAGTATTTAGACATAGACTATTTGAATCTAATATGAATTTAAAAGTGGACATGGAGTGTGCACATGAAGGGCATGAAGCTAAGAAAAGAAGATCTGATTCAGGTGACTTTTTTACGGTGGCTGGCCATTGGGTTGGTACTACTACTGAGTGGGGCGATGCTATGGGCATTGATTGGATGAAAAAAGATGAATTAGCACAGGCAATACCGCCTGTGTACAGTGAATATTTAGTAAGGCAGATATTTGATGAAACAAATGATAACAGTACATCCTAGTAAAGATTTATTTACTAAAACGATAGATATTCCTAAAAAAGATATTAAAAGTGATACATACTCCCAAATAGGATCTAGCATGTTAGAGATTCTTAGAAAGAAGGGAGGTATAGGGTTAAGTGCAAATCAAGTAGGTTTACCCTTTAATATGTGTGTAGTTGAACTTACTTCTTCTGACCCTAAAATAATGCTTAATCCTAGAGTAGTTAAGCAATCCGATAAAATGGTAAAAAGTAGTGAGGGATGCCTATCTTTACCTGGAGCTACAGTAGTAGTTAACAGACATGCTAATGTGACAGTTAACTATGAAGATGTTACTGGGGAAACTATTTCGCTTAGTGCAAATGGATTATTAAGTAGTTGTTTGCAACATGAAATAGATCATTTAAAAGGTGTTCTTATGATTAATAGAGTAGGAGAAGTTCATAGAAGTAGAGCACTAAAAGCAGTATATAGATATAAAAAAGCAAAAGGTTACAGATGAAAGCAATTATAGCAGATACATATCTTTTTTATGTACAAAACTCTCGTAATACACGATTTCCTAAAGAGTTTAGGGGGCATACCATTATATGGAATATGAGAGAAGCACTATTAGAAATTTGGAAAGGTAATATAACTGAATTAGTAATACCAAAGTTGGGCACACCAGGTTATGATTTTCCAAAATATATACAAAGTTTAATAGCTATAGGTCAAATAAAAAATGAACCTAGAATTAAATACTACCAACTAAGTGTCATAAAGAAATCTTGACTTGATTTCTTAGGTTATAGTTGATATAATATATAATGATGAAAATAAGGAAAGTAAGATGGCAGAAAATGAATGGACAGACGAACTTAAGGCACAAGTAGTTGCGGCGTATGAAGATGCAGAGCCTACTCCCAAAACTACTATGGATATTGTCAAGGACTTAGCAGATAAGTTTGACAAGACGGCTAATGGTGTTCGTATGGTATTAACACGTGCCGGTGTGTACGTTAAAAAAGTACAAATAACAACTTCCACAGCTAATAAAGAAGGTGGTAGTAAAAGAGTTAACAAAACAGAAGCTATTAATAGTCTGAAAAGCAAAATTAAAGCTTTAAACCAAGATGTAGATGATGACATTTGTGATCGTTTAACTGGTAAAGCTGCGGTGTATATTAATAGTATTCTTGAAGCTGTAGCTTAATGGCAAGACGGGGTGTCAGAAAACAAGATCATGAAAGGTTAGATGACCTGAATATAAATAGGGTCGTTAAACTTTTAGAGCAGAATAAACCAATAACTAAAAAAGCTGCCTGTGAAACCTTAAACATTAATTATAGTACATCACGTCTAGCAAAGATTATACAAGAATATAAAGATAAAATTGAATACGCCGAAAAACGTAGAAAATATAATAAAGGTAGAGCTTTTTCCGACTTAGAAACTCAAGATATAGTAATATCTTATCTTTCTGGGGAAAGTGTTAGTAATATAGCTGATAGAATGTTTCGTTCATCACATATTATTAAAAAACATATTAATGATATGGATTTACCTATTAGGTCAAAAACTACAGACTATACAAATCCAGAAATGATGCCAGATGAAATGGTATCTGAAGAATTTGATTTAAATGAATATGTATGGTCAGCAAAATACAATTGTGTAGCATCAGTAATAGATGGTGTATGGGATATTAGAAAACAGATAAACATATATAAAATATATATATTTGGTAAATTTATGCAGTTTGGTTATCAACCAGCATATGAATTAGGTAAACTAGATATATTAAAACAGTTTAAAATAAGAGATGATGAATTTCAAACAGCAACTCAAGACTTTAACTTAAGGATATAAAATGCCAAAAGCGGGAAAAACAGGAAAAAAGAGACGCCCAGCTAATGATCGAGCTTTTAAAAAGTACAAGTTACTTAATCAAGTTCTAAAGAATAAGATTAAAAAGCTTGAAAGACATTGCAAACGTTTTCCCAATGATAAAAAGTGTGCGGAAAGACTTGTAAAGATTAAAAGAGATGGATATAAATGTAGAGCTAAACCTCTAAATCCTGGATCTAATCCTACGACTCCTAAACCTAAATTTTCTGGAGTTATTATGGAGCACGCTAAAACAGCCGGACAGCAACTGTCTGAGCTGTTAGGTATACCTTTGCTTCCTAAACATAGACCAAGACGTCGTAAGCCTAAAGTAACAAGTAAGAAGAAGAAATATGTCAAGGCTTAAAGATTACTTAGAAACTTGTAAACAACAGTATTATAAAGGTGATCCGATTATTTCGGATAATCAATTTGATGCTTTAGAAGAACTATGTGCTGAAGATTTAGACGTTGGAACTAATAGAGGTAGGGTTAAACATTGGTTCAGAATGTATTCTCTACAAAAGATTTATACAGATGAATCTATGCCCCACAATTTAAGAGAATATCAAGAAACACCTAAGTTAGATGGAGCTTCTCTGTCCATTAGATATATAAATGGTACAATAGATACAGTAGTAACTAGGGGTGACGGTCACTATGGTGAAGATGTCACTCATTTATTCTCTCCTAATGTACTAGAAAAGGTAGGGATACCCTGGGAATTAAGTATTGATGTTATGAGAGTGGAAGGTATAGTTCAAATTACTGGGGAAATATGTGCTAAATCAGATATACGTAATGCTAGAAATTATGCGGCAGGTGCATTAAACTTAAAAAATTCTCACGATTTTAAATCAAAAGAAGTAGAGTTTTTTGCTTATGATATGCAGGGACAACCTCCTAAAATTTTATATTTATCTACTCTTATATATTTGGAACAATTATGTTTTAATACAGTACGTAGTAGAAAGGTAATTGAATATCCACAAGATGGTACAGTATATCGCATAATACATAATGATGCATATGAAAAATTAGGTTTTACCAATAAACACCCTAGAGGAGCTTTTGCACTTAAAGAACGTTCAAAAGGTGTAAAAACAATTCTTCTAAGAGTAGATTGGAAAACTGGTAAATCTGGAAAGGTTACTCCGGTAGCAATTTTAGATGCTGTAGATATAGATGGAGCTGTAGTATCCAAGGCCACGTTAAACAATCCTGGCTTTATTGAAAGTCTAGATTTACATATAGGGGATGCGGTAATGGTAGAACGTGCCGGAGGCATTATCCCTCGAATAATTAAGAAAGCAGAATAAATAGAAACAGGCATGCAACAGAAAAATAGTTCTTGACAAGACGGTCAACCTTTGGTATAATATATATAATGACAATAGAAATAGAAATTCCGACAACTTGTCCAAGCTGTAACACAGTATTGGAAAAAGTTAACTCACAATTATTTTGCAGGAATGGAGAATGTCCTGCTCAATCTACAAAGAAGGTGGAAGCCTTCGTTAAGAAAATGAGAATTAAGGGTTTAGGCCCTGCACGTATTTCTACAATGGGTTTCGTCAGCCCCTTAGAAATATATGAAACAACCTTAGATCATTACAAGGAAGGTTTAGGGGGAAAAGTTGGACGAAAGATTTATGACGAAGTAGAAAATTCTACACTAACAACCTTTGGTAATTTTATCTCAGCTCTAAGTATTCCACTTATTGGAGATACTGCAAGCAAGAAGATAGCTGCTGAAGGTTTTGCAAGTATACTAGACATTTTAGATAAAAAAGTTGTAAATAGTATTGGCCCAAAAGCCCAAGAAAATTTATTTAATTATTTACAATATAATCAAAAAAAATTAGTAGAACTAGAACGTTGGTTTACTTTTGGAATTGTGGCCCCGAAAGTAGTACAAGACCAAGGTAATGTATGTATAACTGGGAAGCTCAATGATTTTTCAAACCGCACTAAGGCAAAAGAATTTCTAGAAGATCGCGGTTATACGGTTACCACTACTATATCTGGCAAAACAGATTATCTGGTTTGTGAGGACGGTAGTAATTCTAGTAAAAGTAAGAAAGCAGAATCTTTAGAGATTCCAATAGTAACAATAGCAGATTTAATTTAAAAGGAACATAACATGAGTTTATGGACAGAAGATAGAGAAAAAACACTTCTAGGCGAAGTCGGCGATGCCCGCCCAGTTAGTCAAACAGTAGCGGCAGCAGCAGCTGTAGTATTAGAAGTATCAACACGTTCAGTTAGCGCAAAGCTACGTAAGATGGGTGTTGAAGTAGAGAAGGCCGGGCCTCGTGCTCGTAAGTTCTCTGATGAGCAGGCAGCTGCTTTAGTAGCATTCTTGGATAATAATGAAGGAGCATTTACTTATGCTGAAATTGCTGAGCAATTTGCTGGTGGTGAATTTTCCGCTAAACAAATTCAAGGTAAGGTTTTAAGTCTTGAACTAACTGATTCAGTTAAAAAGACACCTAAGAAAGAGTCTGTAAAGACTTACACAGACGAAGAAGAAGCTACATTCGTAGCAATGGCAAGTGCTGGCAAGTACTTAGAAGATATTGCTGATGCACTTAATAAGTCATTAGCTTCTGTAAGAGGTAAGGCTTTAAGTCTTAATCGTACAAAATTATTGGATAGTATTCCTAAGCAACGTGAATCTCACGCTGCAACAAAGGTTGACGTTATTGGCGAACTTATCGAAAATGGTGAGATTGCTAAATTAACTGTTAACGAAATTGCTGAAAAGAGTGGTAAATCACCGCGTGGTGTTCGTACGATCATCACTCGTCGTGAAACAGCTTGTTCAGACTACAAGGCTAAGCCAAAGAAAGCGGCAGCTTAATACCTTTTAAAGAGGTATCTTGAATTAGAGAGGAATCGTTGATTCCTCTTTTTTTCGCTTTTTTGATTCACCCTTTTAATTAGGGAACTAAAGGGTACAATTGAGAACTTAATGAACTTAATTTTGCATAAAGTACTAGCTAATCAGGACTTAGATGTTTGGTCAAGATTGAAAAAAGAGTTCTTCGAAGCGCCGTATACTGAAATATATCTTCTTATAAATAGATTTTACCAAAAATTTGATAAACTACCTTCTTTTGATGAATTAGAAGTAGTTACTAGAGATGAGAAACATGCTAACTATATAACGGCTTTAAAAGAATTAAACGTACCAGAAGAACTAGATATTGAGATAATTCTTCAAGCGGTAATTAACGAATATGCCCAAAGAGAAGTATTATTACAATTAGGTAATTATTTGGACGGATTAGTTTTTAAAGACGTCGGGGAAATAGTAGAGGATCTATCTAACATATCAATTGATATAGAAGATAAAACAGAAGTGTCGGAACAAATAGTAGAAATGAACGATTTTCTTACTATCGACATAGATACAATACAATCTAGAGTACCTCTAGGTTTAAATAACGATTTCGATAGAATAAGCCTGGGCATGGCCCCAGGTGAATATATTATGTTTGGTGGATTCAGGGGATCTGGTAAATCTGTAATATGTAGTAATATAGTATGTAGTCAATATTTACAAGGTAATACTTCTGTATACTTCAGTATTGAAATGAGGGGTAGAGAAATATATGATAGAAACATAGCTATACTTTCAGGAGTTCCTGAAAAACATATTAAAGCAGGTAATTTAACTAATTCAGAAAAACTAGCTATAGCACAAGTAAGAGCTGGAATGACTGAAGATGGTTCTCTTGATTTATTACAAGAATTTGAAGAAGGTAGTGATTTTAACCTTTTCGAATCTAATTTAATAAATAGACCACTAAAAAAAGATAATAGAATTATTACAGTAGATAATCCTACTTTAACTATACCTAACATAGATGCAGTATTACATAGATATAAATCTATACTAGAAGATAAACTTAAAGTAGTTGTAGTAGACTATATTAATCAATTGACAGCAGCTGATCCGTATAATTGGCAAGTACAGATTCATTTATCAAAACAATTAAAAGCACTAGCAGCTAAATATGATGTTGTAATGATAACACCATTTCAGACTAGTGAAGAAGGTAAAACCAGATTCTCTAAAGGTATACTGGATTCACCTAATTGGGCTTTCAATTTATCACCTGTTAAAGATGGAGATGATGGATCTATTGAGTTTGAATGTAAGAAATCTAGGGGGGATCAAGCTATAAGTTTTGCTTCTGAAATTCACTGGCCTACTCTTAAAATATTTTCACATAAAAATGCAGAGTTTATGAAGGATCAAATTAATAAACCTAAGGAACCCGTTAAAAAGAAAACGGACGATGATCTAAACTTATGAATGTAATAGATGTATTAAACGATAGACAAATTAAGTTTAGAGAAGCAGGTAAGGACTATCAAGTACTATGTCTAAATCCTGAACACGATGATAGTAATCCCAGTATGCGCATAGACAAAGTTACTGGAGTATATCATTGTTTTAGTTGTGGTTTTAAAGGAAACATATTTAGACATTTTGGGGCCGATCCCAATTATATTGATATAAGTATAGCCAAATTACAAGATAAAATAAGAGATTTATTAAGTAATAAGAATCTTACAATGCCTACAGATGCTGTACCGTTTGATAAGAATTACAGAGGTCTAGATAAACGTACATATTTAGAGATAAACGCTTTTACTTCTAATGAAGAAGATGAATTTAAGGATAGACTCATATTTCCTATATATGATATTAGAGGTAATATCAAAGTATTTGTAGGCAGAGCCTTTCATACAGAAATAGAAGATAAGTACCTAGTGTATCCCCCTAATGTACGAGTTCCATTATTTCCTGCTCATCCTGAAATATGGAAAAATAGTTTAATTATAGTAGAAGGTATATTTGATGCCTTAAACTTGATGGATAAAGGATGTTATAATGTGATAAGTGCCTTTGGTACTGTTTCATTATTTAAAACTTATAAAGAGAAACTATCACATTATAAAATATTAGGGGTTAATAAATTTTATATAATGTTTGATGGAGATAAAGCTGGTAGAGATGCCAGTGTAAAATTAGAAAGTATATTAAATGATAATGGGTTCAATGCAGAAACAATAGAATTACCTGATGGAATGGATCCTGGTGATTTGACTGAACACGATGTATCAACACTTATGATAGGATTATATGGTAATGAAGATAGCAGTAGTTGAAAAAAATAAAATAGGCCATTCAGATCCATTCAGAGAATATTTCAACTTTGATTATGATAGATTTGAATTAACTACGTCTAAAAAGACAAAGATTTTAAAGAAAGATATAACTTTGCCGGAGAACTTTCATGAGAATTATGATCTAGTAATATTAATTGGTAAAGACCCCTGTAGGTTCATAGCTAAATGTGGTAATGTTACTAAGTATGCGGGACACTTGGTCAATGATAAATTTATACCTATGATTAACCCCATAGCTGTAAAGTTTAATCCAGGTATAAAAGAAACATTAAACGGAGCATTAACCAAGTTACACAACCATATTGATGGTTCGTATACAGAAGTACTTGGTAACTACGAAATGATTACCAGCGCCAGTCGAGCTAAAGAATGGCTTACTAAAGCGTTACATCAGCAAAAACATAAATATTTGGTAACTGACTTAGAAACCAGTTCCTTTTATCCGCGAGAAGGTTATGTCCTAGGTATAGCTATGACATATAAAATTATGGAAGGAGTATATATAGAATCTGATTGTATAGACGATAGTGTAGAAAAGTTAATGCAGAAGTTATTTTTAAAAATGACTATAGTATTTCATAATGCTAAATTTGATATAAAGTGGTTACAGTATCACTTTAACTTTAAATTTAATAAGTGGCATGATACTATGTTGGAACATTATTTATTGAATGAAAATGAACCACATGATTTGAAATTCTTAACTATGAAATATACTAAAATGGGTGAATATGATTATGAATTAGAACAATTTAAGAAAATGTACATGAAAACTCACGGAATTAAAGTAGCTGATTTTTCATATGAAGTTATACCTACCGATATTATGTATAAGTATGCGGCGGCGGATGCTGACGCTACAATGAGATTATTTCTTAAGTTTGATCCAATCATACAGAAACATTTTAAAAAATTGTACGAAAGTACAATGTTACGCGGCACGCAGTTCCTACTAGAAATAGAGGAGGTAGGAGTTCCATTTAATAAAGAATACTTAGAAATAGCTAATAAAAAGTTTACAAATGATATACTAGAATTGACCGCTAATTTGTATGACTTTCCTCAAATTAAAGAATTAGAAGAAGAACAAGGTACTAAATTTAATCCTAATTCTACAGTACAACTAAGAAAACTATTTTTTGATAAATTAGGGTTACCTATTAGTAAAATGACTCCAGGTAAACTGCCTAGTACAGATAAAGAAGTTTTGGAAGCGTTGGCCGAATTACACGGAGTACCACGTATAATATCTGAAATACGCAGTAAAGTCAAGTTACGTTCGACATATATTACTAAAGTATTAGCAGGTATGGATCTGGATGGCAGACTTAGAGCAGGATTCCATTTACATACAGTAACTAGCGGCAGACTTTCTAGTTCGGGGAAACTGAATATGCAACAATTACCTAGGGACGATAAAACAGTAAAAAATTGTATTAGACCAAAAAATCCCGATTATGTCATCTTCAGTCAAGATTTACAAACCGCTGAGATGTACTATGCCGGTGCGTTATCAAAAGATAGAAATTTAGGCAAAGTATTTAGAGATGGTGGAGATTTCCATAGTTCAATTGCTAAATTGACGTTTAGTTTAGCGTGTAGAATTTCTGAAGTTAAAAAGAAATTTCCTGATATGAGACAAGGGGCTAAAGCAATATCATTTGGTATTCTATATGGAGCTGGACCCGGTAAAGTAGCTAAGACTGCTAACATTTCATTTACTGAAGCGAAAGGTATTATTAAGAGATACTTCGAGCAGTTTAGTCAATTGAAAAGTTGGATAGATAGAGTACAAGATGAAATCAATTCTAACGGATATATTTACTCAATATTTGGTAGAAAACGTAGAGTACCTAATGTATTTAGTATAGATGATTATGAGCAGGGGCATGCTTTAAGATCAGCTATGAACTTTACGGTACAATCTGTAGCTAGTGATATTAATTTATATTCAGCTATGGATGCTCATGACGAATTCAAAAGAACCGGAATTAGAGCAGAGATATTCGCTCTAGTACATGACTCTATAGTAGGACAGTGTCATAAGGATGATGTCGAAAAGGTTAAAAAGATATTAAAAAGATGTACTCAAAAGGACAGAGGCGTTAGTATTCCAGGTACTCCAATTGGAGTAGATTTTGGATATGGTAAATCATACGCCTACGCAAGTTAATGGATATAGCTAATATAACTTTTCCCCTTTACAAATTGAGATCTTATATAAATATAGAACGAAATCCTTTGGGAGTAGTAAAAGTAACCACTATAAAAGGAATTTATATATTAGATGACCATGGAATTGAAGGAAACTTTGAAACTAGAAGAACTAAATTACAGTTGGCTTATCCAACTAAAAAAATATATAAACTCAAAGAAAGAGTTTTATATTTAAGACAATTATTTAAATATAAGTCAGGTACGACATTTATTGATATAACTGGAAAAATAGTTAAATATAAAAAGAGTAGTAAATTATATACTGTAAAATCTATGGAAATACATAGAAAAAAAACTATGCATAATTGGACAATATTATATTGTACTAAGATAGAAATACCGTTTTTAATTGGTAAAGCTGTCACATATGAAACCAAATATGCTTCTATAATGTATACAGAATGGGGGCCGTTCCT
>Ga0114923_10001950_pt1 | contig 14121 bp, 40 predicted proteins | sample SumtaG_FD_89578 | JGI IMG/M metagenome (GOLD analysis project Ga0114923, IMG submission 89578) | Deep subsurface microbial communities from Indian Ocean to uncover new lineages of life (NeLLi) - Sumatra_00157 metaG | ecosystem: Environmental > Aquatic > Marine > Oceanic > Sediment | place: near... | reverse complement strand
CTGTGTATCGGCGTACACGCTTATGCGCACAGTTGAAACACAGTATCCTGCACCTGATATCAGGATAATTGTAGTCGCATAGCTTTTTATATGTTTTTTGTTTAACTATAGCCTTTTCATTTTTGTGTTGGAGATCAAAGAGAACCAGCGATTCAAAATCATCGCATTTACAGCGGAAACAGTGTAATTTTTTAGCTTTGGCCTTTCCGTAGTGTTCGAGACATGATTTTCTTTGAGCTTTTGCGATATCACCGCGGTCACTGCGGTGCATACGGCGATTACATTTTTTACAATCGGGGAAAATCTTAACCAATTCATTGACGCTATTGTAGTAGGTATAAAAATGTTTTAATTGTTTTTCTTTGCCGCAGTCACAACAGGTGGTCTTACCTCTTTGTTGAATGATTAATAGTGTTTCGGCTCTTGGTCTTCTACCTGATTTACGTGTTCTTTGTACTTGTTCAAGGCGTATTTTGTCAGCGTCTTCTTGGAGTTTTTTATCTCTGGCGATGATTTGGTCTTCTCGGTATCCTAATGTACCTTTGTCGTAACGGCTTTTTACTTCTGGTAAGTCCATTGTGTTTCCTTTCTGATTTAAGGTTTTTAATATAGTGTAGCCAAAACAGAGTGGCCACCTTATACCTATACTATAAATAAACAAGGCAAGATACTTATACCTTTTATGTACAAAGTTATCTAATTGTTTCTAATTGTTTTACATTGTTTACTAGCAATATACGGATACAGGGGATCATTCGATTTTTTAGACAGTAAATATCTTACAGTTCTTATTTACAGTATAGATATAAGGGACCCGCTCTGCATTCGCTTCTTGACATGTTCTACTAGCTTTATACTAGCCGATAAGCTTGTCCAACTAGCTACCAAGTATAGTATATAGCTACCAGGATTGACCAGGATTGACTTTCTAGCGTATACTAGTATAATTGTACACCAGAGCGTAAAAAAAGCCCTTTTCGCCTTATTTTCAGGAAAAAGGGCCTTTTTATTACACTCTTACATGTTCGCTGTATGTTCGCTTCGCTGTATGTTCACTATTTAATCGCTAATATACTCACTTCGATTTCCTTAGGATTACTTAGCTTTTCTACCGCTGCGTTTAATACGTAGATGGTAATCAAGACAGCTTCTTTTGTTTTGTCTTTCGTAGAATAGCGAACGGAGCCTTTTTTGATACTGTCGAGAGCTAGTGTTGTTTTAACCTTTTTTGCTGTTTTTTCTGGCATTTTGTACTCCTTATTGATGGTTTCATTTTCGCTTTGTACTCGCTTCGCTGTATGTTCGCTTCGCTAAGCTACATACTAGAGATCATGTTCGTTACGATAAGCATTTTTATGCCAGGACCAATATCCCGGACTATATGTACTGTCGGGCTTTGCTTTGAGAGCTACTTTTTCCGCTTGCTCGAACGTAACGTCGAGGCCTTTTTCGTCAAGGAGTTTGAAAATCGCGCGACCGAGATCACCACGTTTGTACTTTCCGGAGCGTACAGAGCGTTTTGTTCTCTTAGTTTTTTTGGTACTCTTGGAACGCTTTGTGCGAAGTTTGGACCGTTTTACCTTTTTGGGTTTGGACGTTGTTCGCTTCGCTTTCACTGTAGCTTTCACCTTCGACTTCGCTTCACTTCGCTTTGTACTAGCTTTAGCCTTCACTTTTGCTTTCGAAGACGCTTTCGCTTTCGTAGACCTTGTTCTCTTAACATGTTTCTTCTTACTTCGCTTTTTCATGGTACTTTTTTCCTTTCTGATTTTTTGATAGTGTACAACGACAGCCATTACGGGTAATACCACAAAGTATCAACCAGACTGTGTGAAATAATTTTATCACTTTGAGTGACCTCCTTTCTGTATTTTTTCTAAATACTTCATATATTTATCTTTTCTTCGGTCGTGCTCCGCCTGAATGATATCATACATCAATATCAAACCGCAGATAATACCCGAAGTAAAGAATACAATAGCACATATTCTAAATATAGTGTACATTGTTTTTACCTTCTGATTTTTCTTCTTGACTTCGCTTTCTTGGACAACTTCACTTTTTTGACGTGTTTCTTTTCGCCTTTTACTCGCTTTGTACTCGCTTTCGCTTTCACTTTCTTTTCCGGTGACAAGGCCTTGTACTTCTTCATATACCATTTCCAGTGTCCTTGACTCAGGTTTGAATCGGGTTTAGCTTCTTTGGCGCAAGCTTTCGCTTCGGCGTGCGTGACCTTGTTTACCCCCTTCTTGTCGAAAAGCGCACAAAGCGAAGCGAAGACACCGGGGCCTTTAGGCTTTTTACTTTTGGCGGTTTTACCAGAGCGCGTTTTCTTATTGGCCTTTGCAGCGGTTTCATCTTCTAATTCTTGTTCACCTTTTGGAAGTTTACTGCGTCGGAGTCTTTCATCTTTGAGCAAGAGTCGAACTTGCTTACAGACTTTGCTTGCACTGCGCAAGCCATAGACGGCGACCATGTTAGTGTACATGTTTTTGGCCGCCAATTTTAACTGAGATGGTTTGTGTGATGGCATTTTAGTGCCTCCTTTCTTTGAGTTAGAGTAAAAATATTGGAATTTTCCGACCTTCTTACAGGAAGGACAGATGATACTCGAGAGGTTAGTATCATCGCGTGCCATTCCTTCAAGAAGGTGACAGTTTTTACATTCAATGATGTGATAATAAGTTAGTATCATTGTCTAAGATTTCGCCTCCTTTCTTTTTTTCGGAAAATCTCTTTCGTAATCACGTCCTATCTTAAAACCCAAAATAAGAAATAGAACAGCAATTAAAAGAGTGTGCAAAATAAATATTATATAACCCATTGTTCAACTCCTTTCTTTTAAATACTTTCCCAATTTTCTGCAATGTATTCTAGTTTCTCACGGTGTTGCTGCTCAAGTTTAAGTTGTCGTTTTCTCATTGGTATGTCTGTTAATTTATTAACATGTTTTTCAATCAAGTTTTCAATGTATGTAGGAGACAACGCATCGAGCTCCCACGATTCGTCACCGAACTCTGACCTATAATCAGCATATCGGCTATCAGTCGGTTTGGCAAAATTAGGTGGTGGTTGTACTTCTTCGACTTGCTCCATGGTCAATGCTATTCGACGTACACTGACATCACAACCAAATGTAGTTAATCTATCGCTAATGTCCCTAGTCATATCTAGCCCGCTGGGATCATGGTCACCAAGATGTAGTACAACAGCTTGACTATCATTCTTGAGTCTTCCAGTAGCACTACGAATTCTTTGTGCAGCTCTCCACATTGCGCTTAGGCTATAGTATCCTTTACATGGTAGATAAAGTACATCAAGCCTTTTACACACATTTTGAATCACACCAATGAGTGCGTCTTTTTCAATCCATACTTCAACATAGTAATGCTGTCCTTTTCTGCTGTCTAATCTGTAGCTACACGCAGCGGAATCTAAAATATCTCCCGGATTGCTCCAGTGACTATTTTCATAAACACTGCGAGTACGGTCTACAATAGCATTCCAGTCAATCATGCCTCCCATACGTCCAGCGTTCAATATTCTACCAATTAACAAATAGGACTTGGGTGTATTTTCTATCAATCCTCGCGAAACGAATTGATAGTAAATCTGGCGAACAGTAAGCTCGAAGCCTTGTTGTTGATATTCATCGATAATGTAAACAGCTTGCTCAATTAGTTCCATGGTCTTACGTCTTGGATTTACTGTTTTGTATGTCATTTTCATTTTGATTTCTCCAATTTTCTAATCTGAGCTAATACCTTTTTTCGCTTTATTAAAAGGTTTAAACACGTTTGTTGTTTTGCTAGTTGACCAATGTGTGTTGATAAACTTTTTCTGTATATCTGTACTTCCTTTTTCCATTCTGGTAGTCCATCTTCGATTCGCTTGATGTCCCGCTTAAGTTGTGGCAGTAGTTGTTCACTTCGTTTTATTTTCGATTCAAAGAAGTATATCTGTGCTTTGAACGCGTTGATACTTTGTAGACTTGTATCTACATTTTTCTGTGACTCAGCTAGCGTTTTCAATTTCGGCCTCCAATTCTTTAGCCTGCTCTTGGAGCTTAGCAAGTTTGGTTTTCTTCTTGGCCATTGGGTCGGCTTTTTTGAGCATCTCCTGTTTTCTAAGTTGCCACGTTTCAATTCGATAGTCACAATAGGCGATAATACCTGTGCGACTATATGGAAACTCAGAACGTTTTAGTTTGAGGAGTTTCCCTTTTTTATCGTGTATAGCAGGGATGCCTTTTTTAGCATTGTTGTCGGTCTCGGGTGCTTTCTCAGGTGTTTCTTCTGTTGAGTTTGAATCTGGTTTTTCTACATTTACGTCTTTCGGTCCTCTGTTTCTGTTTTTTTTGTTTTTGTGTTTTGCCATTTTGTTCTACCTACCTTTCTTGTTAAATAATATTCTTTGTTAAGTCTGGCAGCCGATTTGATTCGGATTATACCGACAAACCTGCCAGATGGTTCATTATTTTAAATTTGGCTTTGTATCAGCAATTGGAGACACCAAGTCCATCAGTGTGTTTGTAGCCTTAGTAACTGCTTTAGATTGTTCGGGATTAGAACACAATGCTAAAGTGTATAATGCCCGAATGTATTCTGTCCATGATTCAATAAAATGTTGTTTGGTTTTGGCTCTCATGATTCACCTTACCTTTCAATTAAATCGAATAGTTCTCATTTTCTTAATTTTGAAAAATGTGTTACATCCCATTCTATCGACAGTAAAACTAACAGCATAAGGATCTTGCTGATGCCAGCCTTTAAGATACATCATCAATTTACCGATAGACATTTTAAGTTCTTTTGCTGTTGTTCTATAATCGATAAATCCGGTGACTGGAGTTCTAACTTTTAACCATGCTTGATAGATTCGTTCAAATACTTTTTCGTCGACAAGAGGTTCAACTTCACGATAATTCATTATATAACGAATTTTTCTATTGCGTCTTCCTAAGGAATCGCGTGCCTTCTGTCTTGAAACTTTTGGTTTATATATTTTCATCTTATCGTCCTCATTTTCTTGGTCATTTTCACTGCCATGTTTACGGGTACTTTTTTACTGTGCATTATTTTAATACCCTCATTTTCACATTTTTGAAGATGGCCTAGTTTGTTTTTGATTCGAGTTTTGTAAGTTTGTAAAGTCATTTTTTCAAGTCCTTTCAAAAAAGTTATTAACTTTTGTTCTCATCAGTACCATTTCAAATGGTAGACGCACCGAAGTGCGTTTCGAACTTTATTGTTTTACTACTGGTGTTATATTCACTTTACCTGTTCGTGAAACATGTATTTTTCTAATATCAATTGGTGTGATGTTTTCTTCTATGACTCTTGTTATTGAATCAGTCAGGCTACTGGCATCCGCCGGAACATCTCCAACGTCTTCTACTTCAATACTCATCGTAATTTCAAATTTTGTCTTTGACATTTTCTGTCCTTTCCTTTGATTTACTTTGACCTTATTGTATTTTTTATTATCCATTCTACTTATATTATACTACTTTGAACCAAAAAGTAAAGGACAAAATTTGAAAAAAACAAAGATTTTTCTCTTTATTTACATAAGTATAGGTGGAATAAGGACTTGGGGTCTAAAAAATTTCTTAGAATTCCGTATTTTCTTACTTATTTCCATGTTGGGGTATATTGGGATATAGGTTTCCCGATTTTTAGTCCATTTTATACTAGCTTTCGACTAGTATGATTTTTTGATAAGGTTTGTACAGGTTTTCAAGTCTTCGTTGTATTCTAAGTGCATCCATTTCCTTGTATGATACTGCGTCGTCTTTGTTGTCGACCCACAGTGGTTTATTTGTAGCGAAGCCTTTTAGAAAAAGTTTGGTTGATGTGTTTTGTAAAAAATAAAACTCTTCCATTATTTCTCCTTTTCTATAAATACTAAAACAAAAAGTGTAATGAGCCACCAGCCATAATGTAGAACAATCGGCCAAACAACTTTAATTTCTAGTCCCCATCCAACTATCATCATGTTGAAAAATAAACCGAGTCCAATTATTCCCATTAAAAATTTACAAAAATGTTTCATGTTAATTTCTCCTTTAAAATTGTTTTGAATCTTGCTATGTCTCTTTTAACCTTCTTATGCAAATGAGGTCTGGGCACATGTTTAACTCTTCCATGTGGTGATGACTGATGTCTTAATTCGAAGTAACGTTGTTGTGCTTCATCAAGCAATTGCTCTACATCTTCTGGCGACATTTCACGCAAAAATTCTGGTTTATATTTATTGCTGATGTCATAACTCATTTTATTCTCCTGTGACTAAGAAAAATTTCAAGAAAAGTTGCTTCAATTTTTGTAAGAATAATTCCGTCATACTCTTCGTTTTGACACAAACTTATTCTTATATCTCCTTCTTCATTTTCTTGGAACTCAAAACCACCTGCTGTAATTGTTCTAATTATTTTTGAACCCAAAAGTGTTTTTTCTTTACTCATTCTTTATTCCTTTCCTTTGTTTTATAGTATTTTTGTTGTATAATACCACGTTCAATAGAAGTGATACTGCTTTGTACCCAATGTACAAATATTCTGTACCTCAAAACTACCCAGTAAAATGGATAAAGCCATATTCCTGACCAAAAAATAATTTTAGCTTTTGTTCTTTGTTTCATTTTTCTTTTTCCTTACTAATTTATACTTATGCAATTTGTTTGTAGGTATGTGTCCACAAAGTTTTTGAGTCAATTCATATCGCTTATTCTTTTCGTGAATAACAGCCCATTTTTTATCGTATTCAATTTGTTTTTGCTTTGCTATTTTTTCTAATCTTTTTGGATCATGTAACCCACAATATTCACCGTGTGTTCTTTTTCGCTGACATTGGTAAAAACAAAAATCAGTTTGTACTTCAACAATGCAACGAGTTTTATCTTCTGATGTTTTATACCTTCCGTATACTCTTGTCATTTTCTTTTCCTTTCTTTTTTACAGCTACTTTTAGTTTAGACAAAAGTTTATTGTCAACTTTGCCGTAAACTTTTGCCTTAATCATCTGTTTCTTTATCTTCCGTAAAATTCCCATTGTGTTCCTTTCTACGTGTGTGTATTTTTCTCCGTATTGTTCTTATATCTATGCCGAGTATTCTCGCAGCTTTGGTGCGATTGCCTTCTGTCTTGGACAATGCGATTGTTATTAGTTTTTCTTCAGCTTCGGATAATGTTGGTAGATTCATTTTTTATCTTTCAGTGTTTGTCATTTATGCACACTGGCAATTCATCGTATCCCCAATGATAATGCTTATCCATTTCCTTTTTGCTAAACACTTTGCTACACCAAAAACAACACTTAACTTTTTTTTCTGGCTTCTTTTTGCTCATTCTCTTCTATCCTTTCGAGGCTCGCTTTGTTGACGATTTTTCTTTAGTACATGTTTCGTTATGTGCTTTGTCTTTACCCAACTCTGAACACTTGCCGTACATTAAGTCTATGCCTAATACACTCCTTTTGCCGTTCCACTTCCAATTTTCACAGTTTATACATGCCATATTCTATCCTTTCAAGGCTTGCTCAATAATATTTGTTATGCCAGTAAGAACGTGCCGCATATTGCTGGCACTAACGACATCCAATGATATGCCAGCCACATCGAGAGCCTTGCGAACTTTAACAAAATCCGGTTCTGGAAATACGACAAGTGGATATGCTTTTGTCCAATTTTGTAATCGTACTAAAGCATATTCCAGCCGCTCAAGCTTGGCTTGGAGTTCGACAATCTGTTCTTTTTGTCGCTTGCTTTCACCAATTCCTGCTTCCACAGCTTTAATTAAGGTTGCTTTAGCTTCCACGATAATTTTTCCAAGTTGTTTAATCTTGGTTTGTTGTTGATTAAGCATTTTTTCTATTGGACGTGTATCATTTAACATTGCCAAACGTTCAGCAGGATTAAATTTTCCACTCAAAGCTCCTTTTAATTTTTCGTTTTGATCCTTAAGCTGGTTAATTTCTTTTTGCATATCAATAATTATTTCTGCTTTTGTTTGTGCTTTAGTTTTAGACATGTCAGCTGGAATTTTTGCGACTGGTTTTAAAACATACAAATCTTCTGGATTAAAATTGTAGCCTTTTTGTATCATTCCATCTTCAAGGTGTCGTGGCTTATCAAACATTACTCCAATACCCAAATATCTATCTTTGCTTTCTGTTACTATTCCTGTTTCGCCATAAAAGAAATGGAAATCACAACAAGGTGCAATCACTTGCACTTGTGTACCTTCAGGCAAATCTTTGTAAGTATTGTTTTCTGTATTATGTTTCTTTGTCATCTCACTGCGTAGTTGTGCTATAGTTTTACTCATTTTTTATTCTCCACTGGTTTTAAAAGTATATAAAATTCTCCATACCCATCTGACAAATGTAATTCACCCGTTACTTTACTTTCAGGTTTACCGAGTAAATCAACAATCTTAGATTCCTCTTCGTTTTCGCATATACAGATAATCTGTACATTTGCATCCTTATAGCTTTTTGTTCTATTTTCTACTCTCATTTTCGTTCTCCTATCTTACTACCTTTCTAAAATATTTTGCTGCTGCTTGATTGCAGATTGCTTCTTCCCATGCTTTTTTAGTGTCTGTACCTATGTCTCCATCGATGCCTTTTGGGCCAAGGTCATAACCAAGATAGGTAAGCATTTCTTGTAGTTCGATAAAAGTTGGTACATGGTTTTCAAGTGTTTTAATATATGTGTGTAAGTCATCGATGTATTTATTGTTGTTGCTTATGCGTCTTTGTTGTGCCCAAATTACAAGCGGCAGAATTACAAGTAAAAAACCTATAACAGTTTTTCTTTGATATGCTTTCATTTTTCTTGCCCTTTTATAAACTAACACGAATCCACATATATTGAATATTTTTTAATACTTTACCTTCGGTTGTTTTTGCTAGAACACCGAAGTCAACTTTGCCATATTGAAATGTTACATACGCAGTGTGATAACGTGTTCCCAAACGAAATTTTCGAACAGAATCTATTTTATATACATTTGGATGTTCTAATTCTTTCTTTTTCTTTTTCATTTTCAAATCCTTTTTTTAGCTTCAACAAGAAATGTTTCAGAGTCAGTTTCAACATGCCATCCATTTTTTCGCAGACGACCAATAGCACAGTTGAATGCACGTCTGTTTACATACCATCTTGTTCTAAATATTGAAGGATGTTTTGGAAAGTCATTCTCTTTTAAGTAAACCAGTGTGTCACCTTTTCGTAGTCTTACTTTTTTCATTTTCTTTTAGCCTTTCTATTTCTTAGTAAGCGCATAAACACCAATGATAGCACCGATGATAGCTAACTCTAAAACTATTCCTATACCAATAAAGTTGATAGCTTCTTCTATTTTTAAAAGGGCCTGTAGTATTTCATTTTCCATTTTCACATTTCTCCCATAGTTTTACTTCCATTTCATTGAAAGCAAAAAGGTCTCTTACAATTGATGCTGCAGATGATTTAAAATGTTTTGCGTGTACTCGGCAGATATAACTAATTTGTTCAATGCAAGCAGCACAAGTTTGAGTACGTATTTCAATAACATGCAATTTTGTTAAATCATCTTCTGCAATGACAGGCTGTAAAACATCACCTACTTTAAATTTTGGTTCTTTCATTTTCTTGTTCCTTTAAATTAAATTCTTTCTATATATGGTTGTTCGCTACCGAATACTCTAACACTGTACTGTGCTTCACATTTTATGCATGTTACAAAAATTGTAAAACCTTCTTGTGATTTTGCAACCAGCCCTTCTTTACAGTCTGGACAAATTCCTTCTCTTACTGATTCAAGATCTGCAGCAGATAAAACAGGCATTTTCTTTTCTTCTATAAAATCTTCTTCGACTATGTGTTTGGATTGACAATCAATACAATTACAAGCGATAACGTGTTCTGGCATTTCTTCTGGCGGTATAATCTCTAGTATAGCTAGAAGTTTGATAAATATTTTGTCGGTGTGGTCAAACCATTTATCTGCAATTTCTAACTTGCCATCCTTTCGCCAAACTGTCATTTTGCACGCTCTTCCTTTGACGTAGTCCATATCAAGAATTACATCTTGATTAAGGTCATTTGGACGACATATAAAGTTACTTGCTTCATCGTCAGTAAGAGGATTAGGATCATAATGCAACTTGCCTAATCCTTGAGGAGCAGAAAGTTCGTAAACTTTTTTTGCGAACTCAACGAGATTTATTCCTGTTATGTCAATCATTTTTCTTTCTCCTAATTAAAAGCTTTCAAACAAAACTGGTATTCTTTTTTGTATATCTTCTAGAAGCATATTAGCTACTTCTTGCATTTGTGGATGGGGAGCATTAGCACCATAATATATTCCATCTAGCTTTTCTTCTTCTTTGATACGTATTGGAGTACAACGTAATTTAAAAAAATGACGCCACTCTCGTAGGTTACCTGTGATAACAATTTCTGTTTTCAAGCTATTGGTAAGTACTGAACGTGCTTTTTGTGGTGTCCAACCTAGATTGTTAATTGCTGTCTGGTATTTTATTTCGGTAAAACCACAGTCATGCAGCCAGAATATTGTTTCAGTAGATAAATCTTTAAATTCATCTATATAGTACTCAAAATCAGTGGCTGATTCTACAACATTTAAATATTTTAATTGTTCACTAAGCCAACAAGGTATAATAAAAGTAACTCCACCTTTGTAGTTACAATAGCGTGTTGATTCCTGTGCATAGGAAAATAGTCTATGACGAACTATTTCATGTGTAACTCCTCTGTCACAGATAACACGATAAGAAGCTGATGCGTGTTCAATCATTGCTTCGTGTCCGCTGTATAAAAGTTTCTGTACAAACTTTTCAGCAGAATTCTCAGTTATTTTATCTTCAGACTTGTAACAAGTTCTGCCAGCAACTTCAATTGTTTTCAATGGCTGATGTGTCATCCATATTAAACTGATTGATGGTTTAACTAATTTCATTTTTTTTCTCCTTTTCTTTTTGTATTGCTTCCCATATTTCTTTACGATGTACTGAAATTGTTTTCGGTGCTGTAATTCCAAGACGTACTTTATTTCCGCGTATGTCTACGATTGATATTTCAACATCGTCACCTATCATAATTGATTGATCTTTGTTTCTACTTAATACTAACATTCTTAAGATCCTTTCTTAATTTTCTTTACTGCATTTTTGTGGTGTGAACCTTCGTTATGGTTCTTGCCGTGTTTTTTGTGTCCGCAAACTTTGCAACATTTTTTACTTGTCTTTGCTTTGCGGTCTATACATTGTTTTTCCAATCTGCAATATGTAAGTCCTTGAAATTTTCTCCTTGTTGCGTCTTTGGTTACTTCTTTGAGATGTTCTTTAAGTCCCATTTTTAGATTCCTTTCCATAATTACAGTCATTACACTCTATTGATTTAATTGTACGAGACTTTTTACCAAGAGTTATATTAGTATTTTCCATGCATACAAGCGTATGGTCGTAACGAATACAATGTAAATACAGTTTAAATTTATTCCAAAGTGTTGGTTTCATTTCGGTCTCCATTCTCCGTCAATAAAATCAAGATTGCCGAGTTTGTAAATTCTATTTTCTTCATCTTCAGTTATTGGTCTACCACAACATTCTGTAGTCAGTGTTCCTTCTGCACCATGACACACGGTACAAAGTACTAAGCCTCCAACACAGATTGGGCAACTCCAGTCTGAACAGTTTGTATGTTTTAGCCAAATGTGCTTCCTCATTTCGGCCTCCAGAATAAAAATCTTATGTACCACTTGCGGGTATACATTTTGCAATTATCAGCAGTTCTCTGCGTAGATGTTGTGTTGGAAAAACAATCAAATTGTTGCCCATTGTACAAAATATATCCATTCAAACATTCGTGCTTACAGTCTTTACACCGTTTTGTTTTGAAATATGCTTTAATTCTTTTTAGAAATAACATTATTTAAGTTCCTTTGCTTTTTCCATTGCTTGTTCAAACCCGCAAGTACAACCTACTTTTTTACCATTTTTCAAAACACAAGGTATCAAAGACATAAGATTGCAATCCATTTTATGTACACCATATCTTTCAAATGCTTTTAGCAAATCAGGTCCAGCTTTTTCTATTTTTGTACGTTTTGCTTTGCTTACTTGTTGTTTTTGTCGTACTGCTTTCCTTCTCTCTTTTCGAAACATAGTGTGTTTCATTGTGCCTCCTTTGCTTCGGCTATGGCATAAGCATTTACAATCGCTTCGTGCAATATACCTTTAAGCTCAAAGGCTGATAATTCAGAAGATTTGGCTTTACATTCGATAAAATCTTCAAGCCATTTACGGGCATCTTTACACGCTGCCAGCAAATTATCAACCATACTATCTTCATTAAAAGCATTCCAGCACCTAATAAGTTGTTCAGCATATTCAGGGTTTAAAACATTTTTTGCTATCTTTGGCAGATTATTATCGACCCTGTCTTGTGTTGTAAGTATAATATCTCCTTTGTGTCCGTGGCCTAAGTCATTTTGCATTGCGATCAATTTTTCTTCTGTATGAATCATTTTTCAAATCCTTTCATTTTCTAAAACTAACCGGCAGCAGGATTCTATTTTGCAGCACGGCAAGTACGGCTACTTTACCCTCAAGTTCCGAAGCTGTGCCTACAGAATCAGGACATTTAGGGTTTTTGCCCACACTGCCACCGGTCATTAACTTCTTAAAAAAGAGAGATACAGTAGTTTCGCGTAACACTGCCAACAAGGCAGAGGGGATTGTTACCATATATTTTTGATTTTCTTTTTTGCTCAATAAAAAGTTAATCATTTTCCTGTATCTCTCTGCTTTTTCCTTATTTTTCTTTTATAATATTTCAACTGTCTTTTGTTTGTTGGTAGTTCATTCAAGGTTTTTACTTGTGTTTCTAATGCCTCGAAGCGTTGCTTAAAGTTCGGCAAACCGATTTTGTCTTCAAATTCTTGTTGCTGCTTTTTTTCTTCTGCTTTTCTGTGTTGAGCTATTCGTATTCTTTCATAGTGAGCGACATCGTGTGCGTTACTTATACGACGCATGGCTTGACGACCCAATGAACCACTAGCCAAAACAATAGCAAAACCTACAAACAAACCTAGCAAAAAATTATTTGATTTCATTTTTATATCTCCAAATATGTACATTATCAGGCAGCACTTTTATTATAGGTGCTACATTTTTTTTCTTAAGCTTTCCAAAACCAATACCAGGATAATTCATGTGTATTTGTTCATCTTTGTGCTTTTCAGCAAATATACAAAGACACTTAGTACTGTATTCTATAATGGCCGGTGATGCTGTTTCTTTAAAGTGTTGCTTTACCTGAAATACACCTATCTTGTGACTGTGTACAAAACCATACGTACGTCCATGGAAACACTTATTAAGTACTTTCCTTCCTATCCGTAAATCAATTCCTGGAAAGCGGTCAAGTACTTGCTTTGCCATACCTCGTCCCATGACTAACGCATGATTCTTTTTAATAAAACTATTTCCAGTGAAGACGAAATAATCTGCTTCTTCATATACACTCCACATATTTCCTTTGTGTTCAATCATTTTAATGTTCCTTGACAAAGAATAAATAACACTAAGAAACTTCCCCAGAACATGCCTGTAATAAAAGCACCGAAGAACCAATACAGAAATATTTTTTTATTCAGAATCATTTTAAATACCTTTTTTCACGTGCTGCTTTTGTTTTCCACAACATATTTATTAAATCATTGACGATTTCATTTTTGTTTTCTCCAGTCATTTTTTTATGACAGACTATTACATAGTTGTTTGCTATTTGCACAGTATCTAGAGTACCAATACCTGGTTCTCCTGTTGAAACTACCACGCCATTTTCTATGAATTCTACTTGCATTATTCTTTTTCTTTACTATTTTCTCTGGCTCGCGATCTTTTGATAACTTCCATAGTTACAATAGCTCTACACATTTCTATTTCTATTGCTGTGGTTTCTTTGTTGAGAAAACCATAATCGTTTTTTTCGTAAATATCTGTTAACGCTTCCCAAGCTTGGTCTATTTCAGCTTGACTTTTTATTACCCAAGCAGTTTTTTCATCCATCTGTTTTCTCCTCCTTTACCTTATATTCATCCTTAGTTTT
>Ga0114923_10001949_pt1 | contig 14122 bp, 10 predicted proteins | sample SumtaG_FD_89578 | JGI IMG/M metagenome (GOLD analysis project Ga0114923, IMG submission 89578) | Deep subsurface microbial communities from Indian Ocean to uncover new lineages of life (NeLLi) - Sumatra_00157 metaG | ecosystem: Environmental > Aquatic > Marine > Oceanic > Sediment | place: near... | reverse complement strand
CTGGAGGTGGAGGTCCGTGGATTTGCCGGAAGCGTCTCCTTTTTTAGGAACCGTGACATACCTGCCGTAGTGAGGTTTTTTAAGATTTTTATCATAACGGGCATCGCGGATGTTCGCAAAATGGCTGCCGAAAAAGTTAAAATGTAATGTGCCGCAGACATCCATGTAACCGTTGGTTGCATTGGGTATGTATTTGGACAGTACCAGGTTGTGGGGGACAAACGATAAACCGTCAAATTTCTGGCCGTAAGAGTTGTGGTTCAATACCAGGTTTTTGATATTACCGTCCGCCAGTATTTCTCCCCAGGTCAGGCCGAAGGGCGTGGCAAAATGAACCTTTTCACTGATCCCGGCAGCCGTAAAGACCAACCGGCCGGTACGTACGCTGACCACCCCGGCCTCGTTGCCGGCGCCGGTGGGAACCAATTGTAGTTTCCAATAATCCAGCGTTATCCCACCCGTGGGCAGGAAAATGCGGCCCCCTACAAAATTGGCAGTGGAAGTGGTCTCCAGGTCTTTAAAAACCAATTTCGGGATATTGCAGGGCAATGGGATTTTTACAAACCCATCGATCTCCGAATCATAAACTGCACTGGAGGCATACTGGAAAAACATGGGTTTCTCATATTTGGATTCGTTCCAGGTCATGTCGAAAGGCGTCTTGCCTTTGTATCCCGTGCGTTTGTTATTGCCGAGCTTTTCACGTATATCCCATCGATCCACCCGGATTTCTCCGTCCACCCCCTGTTCCCCGATGTGGAGCCAGGAGCTGGTGTGGATCTGTTTGAAGGTAATGGCACTGGAAGTTCCGAAAGGATTGTCCGGCGAGTAAATGGCAAGGTTTTTAAACTCACTGACAGTAACCCCCGCCATGTTTAACGATTCCAACTGGGTAAGGAAAGCCGGCGCCGCGGCGGGTTTGGAAAATTTAAAGAAGCCGCTGCTAATATCCGGGCTGAAGGTTGATTTGGGCCCGGAAGGTAAATAGAAATAGGCCGAATTAATTTCTGCCTGCCATGCTTTGACTTCATCCCCTTTGTGGGTGAGCTCACCCCAGGCAATGGTGGTCCCCGGGTCAACCGTCATAACCCCTGCCAGGTCCAGGTCTTTTTGAACGGTTAGTTTTGAAAATTCGATGGTTACTGAACTGCCGGGGTTCCATTTGCATACCGCTGTTGTAGGCAGTATCACATGACCCGGTCCCAATTGGCCGGATACGATGGTATCCCGGGAGACTTTCAGGCTGCCCCCCTGCAGGTTCACACTGTAACCTTCGGGAGAGGTGGGGTAAAAGGTGTGGGCTTTGGAAAGGGTTAATTGGCCGTCAAAACCGGTTTGGGTGACCGACGCATTGGTGAACGAATAGCTGCCTGCCAGGTAACCGGTATTGGAGTGATTCGGGACCAGGGGGCTGCCGGTGGCAGTACCTTTATGGAGCAGCACACCTTTCCATGAAGCCGGCTTGGCCAGGGGACTTTTGGAAGACATAAAATCAGCGGTAAAACCAATTCCGCTTATTGCCATGCCTGTATCTCCCACCAACCAGGTGCCAAAGGCTTTGCTGGGTATTTTTTTATAGAATTCACATTTTGGGGTGACAGCGGTTTTGCCCAATTCAAGAATAGCGGGATCACAGTTTTTGACCGAAACGATAGAATCCGGCAGTTGCAGTTTGATGTTGGCCAAAGCCACACCCGGTGTTAACACCAGGTTATCGATCAAAGCGGTAAACCCGGAAATGGTTAATTTGATTATCTTGGGAACCGGGGATTCCGTGGGATACACGGCCTGTCCCACAGTAATGCGCCCGGTATTGGGTTTGCCGGGTATGGGCACAATGGTGACATTTTCAAAATAGACCAGTATATCTCCTTTTTTCTTTTTTAGCGGTTCCAGGTCTTTATATGAGACCTTCGGGGGTTCTGCAAAGGTTTTTGCCAATTGGATGGTTGCCCCGGTGTTGATACCCGGTTTGTATTGTTGTGCCTCTGTCACGCTGATTTCAAACCTGGGATTGGTGACCACCTGCACCACTTTAAAGGTATTGCTGATCTTCGCCTGGTCGCCTAGTTCCACCACGGTGTAGAACCAGGAACCGCAGTCAAAACTCAACCAGGCAGTGCCGCTCACATTTTTGAAGTTTTTCTGAAATACATCCCACTGCCCCCCGTCGGTGTAGGTATCTACATATAAGGTGAAATCGCCAATCAATAATATTTCGGGAAGTTTCGGCACATCCACTTTCGGTTCGACCGGTTCCACCGGTATTACCGGTTCTATGGGTTCAACAGGTTGTATCGGCTCTTTCGGTTCATGCCCCTGGCAAATGACGGTAAAGGCATTCTCCTTGAAGGCAGGTTCCCGTCCCGGGAAGACAATTTCCATGGGCCGGGGGCCCGGGGGGGCTTCATCCATAATAATTAATGACACCTCCAATTCTTCCGGGCTGATGAATCGGACATGCCGTATTTCAATGCCTTCCGGTATCATAATTTCCGGTCGTTCTCCAAAACCGGAACCCCGGATGATCAAATTCATCTCTTCGCCGCATCTGCCTTCAATGGGATGGATTTCATTAATACGGGGTCGCTCTTCATGGCGGGGTCTATCTCGTTCTCGGTCCTGTTCCCGCTCTCGTTCAAGCTCCCGTCTGCGCTCCCTTTCTTGTTCCCGTTCACGTTCAATGTCTCGCTCACGGTCCGGTTCCTGTTCCCGCTCTCGTTCAATGTCTCGTTCTCTTTCCCGTGCTTGTTCACGTTCAAGTTCACGTTGGCGTTCCCTTTCTTGTTCCCGCTCCCGTTCAATGTCTCGATCTCGTTCCCGTGGTTGTTCACGCTCCCGTTCCCGTTCAGTACCCCGCTCACGCCCACGTTCAAGCTCTCGTTCACGCTCACGCTTTTTTTCACCCGGTGCGTTGTCCCAGAATTTATTCCCGGTTAGGGTTTTACCTCGCAGCGGGTAATCGTATTCGATGCAGTTTTTATTTTTTACTTTCCCATGAACTGCAGCGGCGCCCACAGAAATATAGCCTGCCGGATCGGTCTCACGAATGCGGTAGAATTCAAAAGATGCTTCATTGGAATAAACCTTCAAACCATACCAACCCTTGTGGTCGGTGACAGTGGTGCGCAGGAGTTTTCCCGGTGCCGGCCAGGCATTGTTGGCACCGTAGAGGGAAACTTCGACCCCTTGAAGCGGGCGCATTTCTTCTCCCACTTTCCCTTTATACACCCGGCCCTGGAAGGTCCATACCGGTTTAATTCTTTCCAGGCGCTGAACCTGGGGGTCTCCTGCCGGGTTGTTGGCAAGACCGGCAGCAAGAGAAGGTATCGGAGAGATTGCCAATAGTCCGATAAAAATCACCGCCAGGATAATCAAATTTTTGCATTGATTATTCATGTTATTTTCCTCCCTTTCCAAGGCTGCGAAATTTTTGTAACAGGAAAGCGAATGGTTTGTTTAATATGCCACAATATAGCCATAAAGATTTTATACCACATTGAAAAAATAATTGCAATAAAAAAATAGGAAAAAGTCGCCGGGCAAGAAATTGACAATAGCCTCTCTTTGTGATAATTTATAACCCATAGGATTGGTCATATGACCAATTTGAATGTTTAAACGAGCAAATTTTCTAGCAAGGAGGTGCGTTGTGTTAGAACCGTTGTTAAATTCTGAGAAAAAAGAGAAAATTTTTTTATATCTATATACTCATGGGAAATCATATGCCCGGGAAATCGCAAGCATTTTCAAATTTCACTTAAATACGGTCCAAAATCAATTGTCGAATTTAGAAAAAGGCGGTGTCCTTTATAGCAAACTCAAAGGAAAGGTAAGGCTATTTGGGATGAATCCCAGGTATCCGTTTAAAAAGGAACTAGAGGCTCTTTTTGAAAAAGTACTAAAATTTATCCCTGAAAAAGAAAAGGAAAAATTTTATAAACCAAGATTAAGACCTCGACATACAGGCAAACCACTATAAAATGAAAATAAAAAAGCTTTCAATAAAAGACCTGGCAATATATCTTTCCGACTACTTAAGAAAAAATGGGATTGACACTGTTTTATCCGGGGGAGCTTGCGTAACTATCTACACAGATAATAAATATTTTTCCTATAAATAAGGGGACAGGCGAGAATGTCATCAATACCTCGTGAAAATGTGCACGGTGCTTTATTTTTTTACTTTTTTATTACCAAAAATTTCAATTTCACCTATCTCTTTATACTACAGACCAGCTTTGCCGGGCTGAGCACCACCGTATTCACGGCGGGAACCGGGAAATTCGCGGCGGGCACCGAAATTTCAAGGCGGTCCCCGGCAAATTTAGCACGGTCCCGGAAAATTGAGGGCGATCCCCGAAAAAATCAGCACGGAAAAAGGGGTCAGGACAGTAATCCGTTTTCGTTTTGATTTAAATGCTTGACCGGACGGGCTTAAGCCTCTCGCAATTTCGTCCGGTCAATCCCCAAACGAACTCCAGGATGGGCTAATGAGCAACTAAACGAATTAACAAATGTCCAGGCCCATCCCGCCAAAGCATCTGCCTCCGGCGGCCAAAAACCTTTTTGTGAAAAGGTTTCTGGACTTCCAAAAACTTTTGAATTATAACCGCACTTCCATTTCACTTTTACCACCCACAAATTCATTTCGAGACCCTAATATTTTTATTGTTTATCGGCCTGTCCCTAGTTCATCCTATTTGTTATACTACGCTCATGAGAACAGCAATATATACTGCCGGCAGCCGGTAAATTAATGTTACTCCTTCTTCCAGCGGGGCACACCGCGTCCGGGGGTCCAGGGCGCGCCTGCTGCTTCCAGTTTCTCTTCCAACTTCTTAAGGTCTACCTCGATCAATTGTCTTAATTTTTCCAACAACCGCTCAAAACCGGCGGCTGCAATTTTATAATTGCGCTTATTTGTAGTGGTGACAGCAGAAGTGGAGGACAACTGTGCACTGACACGCTTGATCAATGACGGTGCTTGGGGTTCATACCGCTTCTTGATAGTTGGATCGCCACCCAGTTCCATTTGAATATCCAGGAGCTGTTTCTCCAGTGCCCGGGCGATATCTCCCAGGCGCGGATCGGCATTTGGCGTATCCAGCAGTGCTTTTTTGATATGTTTCAGGCGATTGGCCGCTTCTTTGGCTGCTGCTTCCGCGCCTTTCATGGCCCGCTGCAGCTTACCGGCTTTTTCCTGGAAGGCCAGCAGCTCTTCCCGGTCTTTAGCCGGCAGGGATGCCAGACCCAGCGATTCCACCGCGAAGGTTTGGGGTTTTCCCATGGGAGTGAGCACGCCATCCAGCCGTTTGGCAATACCGACACTAAAGGTTCCCGGCACCACCAGCGGTCCTTTGGGTGGTCTGTCCCAGGGGTCTAAATCTTTCGGTTCCTTGAGTTTGGTGGGGACCACCGGCGGATAGCGCAAATCCCAGGCTGCCCGGTGGAATCCCCTGGTTGTGGGGCCGGTAATACGGCGTACCACATGACCGTCCGCATCCTTTACCGTCAGGATAACAGCGGGTTCCTCTTCCCGTTCTTCCTTACGCAGGGCATCCCATCCGGGGAAGGGTATGGCTTTGCCTTGTTTGTCCAGCCTCTTCTCTATCTCCCCTCGAAGCTTTTTCCGGGTTTTCAACGAATCCTTCAGGTAGTATGTAAATACGGCGCCAAAGGGAGGATTGGGGGCAACAAAAAAGGCGTCGCCCATAAAAGCCTTGTCTTCCAATTCAAGGGGCGTCCTGGGGATATACATGAAAGCCTTTTTAACCGGGAACAGCACCACTTCCCGGTCCAGGAGGTTTTCATTCACCTGGCGCAGCAGCGAGTAATCGTCTAAGATATAGAAGCCGCGGCCGAAGGATGCACCCACCAGGTCGTTTTCCCGTCCCTGGATTTCGATATCACGAAAGGAAATGGTGGGAACACCACCGCTGAGTTTGATCCAGTGCTTCCCATGGTCCACGGTGAAAAAGATACCGAACTCGGTGCCGATAAACAACAAACCCGCTTTTTGATGATCCTGGTCAAAAGCCCAGATAATGTGCCGGTGCGGTAAGTCACCCGCAATAGAGGTCCATGTCCGGCCGCGGTCGGTACTTTTCATTAAATAGGGCTTCAAATCCCCGGTTTTGTGATTATCCAGGGCGGCAAATACGGTGTCGGCGTCATGCAGCGAGGCTTTAATATCGTTGACAAAGAAAAATTCCGGTACACCGGGGAGCTTCTCGATCTTGCGCCACTGCTTGCCGCCATCTTCGCTGACCCGGATGAGGCCGTCATCGGTTCCTGCATATATCAAGCCTTCCTGCAGCGGTGATTCGGAAAGGGCGGTCAGGTTACCGAAAAAAGACATGGCGCCGTGATCCCAGATGGCGTTTGCACCCCATTTTTTCCCCATTATTTCTTGGTCCAGGCGAAAAATATTGCGGGTGAGGTCCGGGCTGACTGCTTTCCAGGTATCTCCCCTGTCTTCGCTGCAATAAAGCCGCTGGGATCCGGAATAGAGCCGGGTGTGGGAATGGGGGCTGATAATAAAGGGTGAATCCCAGTTCCAGCGCGGCGGGTCTTCGCCTTTTTCCGGCTGCGGTTGGATGGAAACCCCTTCACCGCTCCTTTTGTCGTAGCGGACCAGTTCTCCCACCTGCCATTCGGCATAGATGATGTTGGGGTCTTTGGGATCGACGGCGCAGGCATAACCATCGGCACCACTGGTGAAAAACCAATCGCTGTTCCTGATGCCATTGACATTAAGGGTGCGGGAAGGGCCCATCTGGCTGCCGTTGTCCTGGGTACCGCCGTGGACATTGTAAATAGGCAAGGCGTTGTCCAAAGCCATCTTGTAAAATTGAGTGACCGGAAGATTGGCCGCATATTTCCAGGTTTTGCCCCGGTCCCAGCTTTCGTAAACGCCGCCGTCGCAGCCAGCCAGCAGGTAATCGGGATCACGGGGATCAAAAGCCAGGGCATGACTGTCGGAATGTTTATAGGTTTCATTCAATTTAGCAAAGGTTTTCCCGCCGTCGTTGGTGACATGGATCCACACATCCATCTGGTACACCCGGTCAAATTGGAGGGGATCGGCAAATATCTCCTGGTAATAGTGGGGGCCGGTTCCATTGCTAATATAGGTGCTGCGTTTTTCCCAGCTTTCGCCCCGGTTTTGCGAACGGTAAAATCCCTTCTCATCTTTGCCAGCTTCGATGGTGGCATAGACCACGTTGGCTTTAAGGGGAGAAACCGCCAGGCCTATCCGTCCCATATGACCGTTGGGCAGCCCCACGGTTAATTCTCGCCAGGACTTACCTGCATTGGTGCTTTTGTAAATCCCCGATTCCGGGCCCCCGGCCAGGAAGGACGAAACACTTCTGCGTCTCTGGTAAGCGGCAGCGTAGAGAATACCGGGTTTTTTGGCATCGACGGCCACATCGGTGACCCCGGTGTTCTTGCTGATCTTAAGGGAAAGCTCCCACGTTTTCCCCCCGTCCATGCTTTTGTAGAGACCGCGTTGGCCGCCGGATGACCAGAGGGGACCTTCCGCGGCCGCAAAAATGACATTGGAATCGTGCGGGTCCACCAGGATTTTGGAAATATGTTCCGAATGTTTAAGGCCCATGTTTTGCCATGTTTTGCCGCCGTTCAAGCTTTTGTAAATCCCATCGCCAAACCCCACATGCCGGCCGCTGACGTTCTCACCGGTTCCTACCCACACCACATCCGGGTTGTTGGCATCGATGGTGACACAGCCGATGGAATAAGAAACCTGGCGGTCAAAAACCGGGGTCCAGGTGGTTCCGCAATTAACGGTTTTCCATACCCCGCCGGAACCCACCGCAATGTACCAGGTACTCCGGTCCCGGGGGTGAATGGCTATATCGCTGATACGGCCCGAGGTCAAGGCCGGGCCGATGCCCCTAAAGGTCAAACCGGAAAAGGTTTCGGCATTTATCCGGTTTACTTTTTTCGTTTTCTTTTCTACTGCCAGTCCAAACAGTTGAAATGCAATCAGCAGCACCAATGCAAACACGACCATTCGTTTCATATCTATCTCCTTTGGCCGCGGCGCGGCCGCCCTTTATGCGAAATTGCGGGGCTCTGTTGGAACGTGCTTCAACCATATGTTCCCATGGGAACCGTGAAAATGCATAAAGAAAAATGAAAATTCCTATACGACTAAAATAATATCTAACATAAAGCAAAAAACATTTCAAGAGTAAAAAAAACTTTCTTAAAATCTTTAAAAAAATAGCTCTTACCTATTGAAAATTTAATTTTTTTCCTTTAAAATTACTTTTTAAAGGGTACGAATACAATAATACGAATACAATAAGGGGTGAAAATAACCCAGGAGGAAAAAAAATGAGCGATTTAAACAACGAAACGGTTGACACAATTGCATTTACCGATCCCGATGTCAGCACGATCTTTCAAATCATCAAAAATGCGGTGGTTAAACTCAAAGATAAGACCGCGATTATACTCTGGAGTTCCTTTATCCTGCTGACATTATGGGGCTTAAAAGGAAATGCCGAAATGGTATTTCCCCAGAAATGGCGGGTGGCTTTATTCCCGGATCTAGCCTGGAGAGACCAGTTTGTTTCTTTTATTACGGGATTTATCTTGCTGGTGATTATCCCTTGCTGCATCATTAAATTCTATTTCAAAGAACGTCTTTCCGACTACGGACTGGGATGGTCGAAAGACAAAATTAAACTGGGACTGGTTGCCGGATGTGTGCTGCTGGTTATTTGTATTCCCCTTTTTTACATGGGAACCTTTGATGAGGCCCAGCAGGCGGAATATCCAATGTTCGGCGATGCCATTGCTAAAGGGGCATGGGGAGAGTTCATCATTTACCAACTGGTATATTTCATGTTCTTTATCGTCATTGAATTCATTTTCAGGGGCTATCTCCTTTTCGGACTCTACGGCATCAAGGATATACAGGCGGCAAAAGGGGTAAAAGGAATCAAAGGGCCACTGGTTTTCGGTGTATATGCCATCTTGATCCAGATGTTGGCTTATACCATGTGGCATATTGCCAAACCCGTGCCGGAATATATGGGAGCACTGGTCTGGGGTGTGGTAGTAGCAGCGATTGCTATAAAAATCAGGTCTATCTGGCCCATTATTATTGTACACTGGCTGCTTAATGTCTTCATGGACACCGTTTTATGGCTCAGGTAGGTAGCAACTACATTCCTAACGTTAAATCCCTTTCAAGCTGTTCCGGTTGGGTATAGGCAATCTTAGCTTCGTCCAGGCTGACCTTTTTTGCTTTTACCAGGTCCACCAGGTGCTGGTGGAAGGTTTGCATTCCCATATCCCTGTTTTTTGTCATATGTTTAAGAATCTCCCCTGATTTCTCAGGATTCTTGATGCACATTTCAATGGTCTTATTGACCAACATAACCTCAGTGGCAGGCAGAAGACCGGTACCCTCAATATTAACGAGGAGTCGCAGGGAGATAATGGCCATTAGATTTTCAGATAGTCGTTGCCGTACAAGCTGTTGTTCTTCCGGGGGGAAAAACCCTAATAAACGGCCGAGGGTGCGAAGAACATCCGGGGTGTGGATGGATGCCAGGACCGTGTGTCCTGTTTCCGCTGCTTTTAAACAGGTATCTACCGTTTGCAGGTCCCTCAGTTCACCCACCATGATCATGTCCGGGTCTTGCCTCAATGCCGACCGCAGCGCTGTGGCAAATGACTCAGTATCAGAACCAACCTCTCGCTGAGAAATAACGGCTTGGTCATTGGTAAAAATGAACTCGATGGGGTCCTCGATCGTCACAATGTGAACACGCCGGTGTGAGTTAATGTGATGAATTATGGAAGCAAGAGTGGTGGATTTTCCGTTCCCGGTAGCACCGGTGACAAGAATCAACCCCCGTCTTATATCGGAAATTTTTTCCAGTACGATTGGAAGATTTAAATCAGTGAAATTGCGGACCTTGAGCGGAATAACCCTTAATACAGCCGCATACCTGCTGTTCTGACGAAAGACGTTTACCCTGAAGCGCCCCACACCGGGAAGCGAATAAGAACCGTCGTATTCTCTAATTTCTTTTCTAAATTTTTCTTCATCTTCAATCCTGGTCAGGATTTGCCCAATTTGTAGGGTATCCTCTTCTGTCAGCGGTCGATGCTTAACCGGGATGAGCTGACCATTACGACGAACAATGGGGGGGACACCCACCTGGAAATGCACATCCGATACCTCATGCTGCGCTGCAAAACCCAGGATTTGATTAATGTTTATTTTTGGCATTTAGACCTCCTACAAAAGTGCCCGGCGTGGACACCATTCCACATCCGCTTTACACCTTTCACAGCACTCGCCATGAATTTTCCTTTAGCTTTTTGAACTGTCATACTGTTATTTTAAAGGAAATACATATGTATTTCAATAGCTGGACCAATTTTTTAAAAATTTTTATGATTTTACCTTCCTCGAGTCCTTCGGGATAAAATCTAATCTAAATTTATCAGCAATTCTAATTTTGACAATTTACGGGCGACCACGGAGGGTTGCCCCTACACAAATCAATCGAAATTGTGTTAATTAACGGGAATTTTAAGGCAGTAGGGGCAGGTCTCCGTGCCTGCCCTTTAAAAATTGCCATTTGGCAGCGTCAAAATTAGAATTGCTGTAAATTTATTGAACCTATTGAAAATCAATGAAAAATAAATTATAATTTGGCTTTAGAAAAAAACGTGAAAGGTGAAAAGTAAAAAAGAAACGTGAGATAAAAAATGCGGGTTGAAGAACGAATAAAAGAAATAATCGGTAAGAATGAACAGTTTATCATGGGTTTTGCCAATCTATCCGGTCTACTGCCTGAAAATTATGAGAGTTGTAATTACGCCATAGTTATCGGTAAAAAACTGGATGACGGGATCATCGATTCAATCGAACCGGGTCCAACCCTTGAGTATTACCATCATTATAAAGATACCAATCACCATTTATCAACCCTAATTCATAAGATATCCAATGAGTTGAAAGCAGGGAATATTTCCACCATTGTTATCGAACCCACGGTTAGCGATGAAGAGTTGGATGATGATTATTATAAAACGTTACGAATGGACTTCTCCCATAAGATGGCGGCTACGCGAGCGGGTTTGGGATGGATTGGCAAAACGGATTTGTTTATATCGGAAAAATTTGGCCCCAGGTTACGATTGGCAACGATCCTTACCGATTATCCTCTCCGGTGCTCCGATGAACCGGTCAACGAAAGTTTATGCGGTTCATGTGTTTTATGTGTAAAAAGATGCCCGGCCCAGGCAGCCAATGGCAAGTTGTGGAATATCGATGTGGACAGGGATGAATTTTACAATCCCTTTAAATGCAGGGAAAAATGCCTTGAACTGTCAGGGCAGAATATGAAAAAACATGTCAGTATCTGTGGAATTTGTGTCTCGGTTTGTCCCGTTGGTAGACAGTAGGTCAAGAGGAATTAATTTGAAGTAGATGGGTGAGAGTATGCTTCCGCTGCCGCCAGGAGAACCATCGGCTCCACCCGCACTTTGTAATCGGGATTAATATATCCGAATTTAATCACCCCGTCGGTACCAATGATAAAGGCAGCGGGCACTGGTAACAAGTGGTGAGTCTCCCCGGAAGCATCTTCCAGGTCAATTTTGTATTGGTTTTTATATTTTTTGACCAGTTCATCCGGCACTTTGAAGGCAAGACCAAACGCACGGGATGCGGTCATTTTATTGTCCGACAGCAGGGTGTACTTTATGGCATTCTTGCCAAGGGTCTCTTTTAATTTTTGGGGGCGATCCGTACTGACAGCTATCAATTGATACCCCAGGTCCAGCAGCTTCTGTTCAATCTCCTTTAACCGGTTTAGGTGCAAGTTGCAGTAAGGGCACCACCCACCCCGGTAAAAAATGAGAACCGTGGGTTTTTGGCCGATGGCTTCGTTTAAATTAAATGATTTGCCATCTACGGTTTTTAAAGTGACAGTGGGTATTTTCCGACCCACCAGGAGAGGGCAAATGTTGTCTGCCGACTGGGGGACATTTTTCTTATTTGTATCTCCGGCACTCAGCCAAAGGGTCCCAACCAGGACATATATTAAAATCAATATTACTGTCTGTCGATAATTCATGGTTTCCTCCATTTTTTATATTTTTAATTTTTCTTGTGAGGTTATATCGCACCTGGAATGTTTTGTCAATGCCTAAAAAAAGTTTTGTCATTTAAAATTCCCCTTCGTGCCTTGGTGCCTTGGTGGCAATTTTAATAACAATTCACCATGACGACCGCGCCGACACCCAAAGATTATAAAAAGTTATGAAATGAATGTAATAAGTGTGAAAAAATTACCCCTTTTTCTTGTATTGTTTTGAGCAGCCCAGCGCCAGGTTCATGCCATACCTCCGGCAGCGGGGGAATAAAATTGGGTTGAAAAGTATAGATATGCTTATATAATCGCTTTTTCACCGATACCGGTATCTTTTTATCCTCCCGATTCTTTGCGGATGGACCGATACCGTGTCCTTGCGGGTGGTGTGCGTGACATAGGGCTTGCGGCGGTGCTATAATTTACCTTCACTATAGGAGGTAAAAAATGCCATTGTCAAAGGATCTAAACTCAAAAGAAATGGGTTACACTGTCGAGGCTTTCAAAGCCTGGCGAAGTAGCCGTAAGAAAATCAGCCGAATCCCGGACCATCTGTGGGAAATGGCCTCGAACCTGTCATTGCAATACCACTACCCCCTCAACAGGATTTGCAAGAAACTGGGTTTAAATTGGGGGGACCTTAAAAAAAAGATTACCCAGTTATCAACCAAACATCCGGTTTGCCCTCAAAAGTCCCCTTCTTTCCTTGAATTAAAATTGGAGAACCAGGAGTCGTTTCTTTTTAACCAGTCCCCCCGTTGTGCTGTCGAACTGACCAGACCTGACGGAACGGTAATGAAAATATTTCCCTCAGATGATGCGTCCCTGAACATATTGGACCTCTGTAAAGCCTTCCTGGGGAGCCACGGGAGCCACGGGAGCCACGGGAGCCACGGGAGCCACGGGAGCCACGGGAGCCACGGGAGCCACGGGAGCCACGGGAGTCCCCAATGATTCAAATCACTCCCCATATGAGAATCTATTTATGTATAGCGCCGATAGATTTCCGTAAAGGTATAGATGGCTTATCACGGGTTTGTCGTGATGTTTTAGATCAAGACCCCTTTTGCGGCAGTATGTTTATTTTTAGAAATAAACGGAAAACAACTTTAAAGATTCTCCTCTATGATGGGCAGGGTTTTTGGCTATTTGTAAAACGCCTATCCAGCGGAAGATTCAATTGGTGGCCGAATCCGAATCCGAATCCGAATCCGAATCCGAATCCGTTACCCCAAAATGAAAAAACTTCTTCTATTAACATCACTCCTGCTCAACTCCATCTTCTGATATGGAATGGGAATCTAATGCAAGCACATACGGCCCCCGAATGGAGAAAAATTATTCCCACTGAAAAAAGTCGCGAATATCGACCATCAAGCATCAACCATTGACCATTGACCATTGACTAGTAATGGCATGTCACGATCCACGATCCACGATCCACGATCCACGATCCACGATTTCTTAGCTTGAAATATAAAAAAATCAAAATCATCAAGTTTTATTTGACAAGGGGTTGCGTTCGTTAATAATTTACAGTATAATGCTATTATGAACAGCAACAGCATAATAAAATACAGAGGTCGCCATGTAACTGCCGGAGACATTCATTTCATTAAAAAACTCATTTCAAAGAATCCGGTAATTGGTAGATGTGAGCTATCAAGACAGATATGTCAAGAATGGAATTGGGTTCAGGCTAACGGTCATCTTCGGGACATGGTATGCCGGGGTTTGCTGTTAGAATTAGAAAGAAGCGGCTATATTGTACTTCCTCCTCGAAAGTTTACGCCGGTAAACCCATTTTTAAAACCAAAAGCCCCGGAAAAAATTGAATTGGATCAAAGCCCAATAAAGACAACTCTAAAAGAAATTCTACCCCTTTCTTTTGTCCAGGTACGACGAACGCCCCTGGAAAAACTATTTAATAGCCTCATTTGTCATCATCATTATCTTGGTTATACTCAACCGGT
>Ga0114923_10001947_pt1 | contig 14137 bp, 29 predicted proteins | sample SumtaG_FD_89578 | JGI IMG/M metagenome (GOLD analysis project Ga0114923, IMG submission 89578) | Deep subsurface microbial communities from Indian Ocean to uncover new lineages of life (NeLLi) - Sumatra_00157 metaG | ecosystem: Environmental > Aquatic > Marine > Oceanic > Sediment | place: near... | reverse complement strand
TTGATAACTATGCTGACAGCCTCTCCGGATACAGTAATCTGTTCTCCTACAGAGACTAGTTCTGGTCCACGCCATTCTAGTATATGCTTTCCGCTGCCCAGGTCCTCATTAGCAATCTGTCCACCGAACTCGGGGAGTCCAATAACATTGATCCCAACGAAAATGGAATCGCTTACCTGGGGATCTCCAACTCGCACAATGTCTCGTACTTCAAGTTTCTCGAAGATACCTGTGGCGGTAACGAGCGCACCAGTTGAGGATCCTGAAATGACAACTATCTCCCCTGGAGGCCCAATCAGAACTTTCTCTGTAAAGCAACCCGAAGTGGCAACCACACCACTGGCAGTAATTCCACTGGCAGTTATCCCAAACTCATCAAGCTCTGTAGTGCTTCTCCCGACAGCTAGCCCTCGGGTGAAACGTGCGCGCCCTCTAACCAACATAACCCGGTTAAAAGAGGTGTCATCACTACCGATTACAACCGAGTTGGGAATATCAGCAGAAAAGATACCTGAAGTGGTGGTGATTGAGTGCTGATCAATGTGAGTGGTACCTGTTCCAATAGAGAGGGCCTCTGTGAAAGTACCGCTACCAACTACTATGAAATCTACATCTTCATCTTCCTCAGTTCCTGAGACTACCAGAGGCTTACCTGAGACGGTGACAATGATTCCGTTCCCATTGTCGTATGCTTCTTGTAGAGTATCGCTGCTGCTGATCTGGGACTGCAAAGACCCAGAGGCATTCACGAACTCTGTTCTGAACCCAGTAAGGGTGTCAGTACTGCTTCCTGAGGCTACTGTGACACCGTCCGCCCCAATGAGGGCATTAGATACAGTGTTTTTGTCAAACGGGTGGGGGCTACCACTAATGACTACGTTCCCAGACCCATCATCAGTAACAGTTACAGTTCCCTTACCCGTAGTGTTGGCTGTTAATACAGCATCATCTAGAATATCTAGAGACTGGTTGAGCGTAACACCCCAATTGGTATCTACATTAGGTTCTGGCTTTTTAAGTGCGATCTTCGGGGTTGTGTCAACCATCTTATTCCATAGAAGCTGCCAGCGTCAAACCATTCGCTACAGCGTGTAGTGGATCTGAAGCATGGCGTACCTGGCTAATCTCTACGGGCATATTAACCGCACCCAGCGCCTGCTTGAACTTATCGAGGAATCCCTTAGGGAGGGATGTACCGCCTCCAACTACTAGCGGAATAGGATCCTTAAACTTCGGAAGAGATGGTGACTTCTCCAAGTCGTGAGCAATATTCTCTAGCGTGTAGACCAGCAGATTTCCATAGTATACAGCAATTGCTTGATGCAGCTGATTACTGGGGTCCGGGTTCATAAGGTCTAGATCCGGACCTTCCTTCTCCTGCTGAATTAGACTGCGGGTCATATCGGTTGCGATAGAGGCCTGCTCGTCAATCCAATCTCCAGAGCGGGAAGTACTGAATGCTACCACTGGGTCACCAGAGGACATGACTGCGACGTTCATCATACCCGCACCGCAGGAAATGGCAATCCCGGTCAGTCCTTCCTCAAGAAGCTCAGAATAGGCCAGTGCCTCGGCTTCGTTCATGGGCTGCGGATCAAACCCCTTACTCTTGATGAACGATTTGATCATATCCGAATGGAAGACCTGATCAAAGTTGGCATCGATGGGCTTGGCCGGGACTGAATATACCAGACGCTCATTCTGACACCTAGGCTCCCCAATGACTAGGCTGATTAGCTCCTTGAGAATGGGAAAAGCAGCTTTCTCTTTCGGGGAAAGGACTCCGCGGGACATGGGTCGCCTGGTGTCCTTGTGCCTTTCATTGGCCATAGTAAACGCGTCTTCGCCAAGAACATAAAAGCCGTCTGGCTGCTCGATGTAAGGGGCGTGTCTATCATCTAATCCCTTTTGAAGCATCTTCTTGTTGATCGGTGTCTTGTAGGGAATGTGAAGAAAGCAATCTCTAACCTTTGTAAAATTGATGTTTCCCTGTCTATCAAATCGTCCCGATACCAAGAAGGAAGTGCCTACATCCAATCCAAGTCCGTTTGGGACATCTCCTTCTGCCATGTCAAACTCCTTTGTGAAGCTTTTGTTTAGAGCTTCTCTCTTTCTCAAATTTTCCGGAAGCAAAGCTTTACGTTCCGGGTCTGGTTCCGGAGCGGGAGGGGCGGCAGGTTGTGGCTGCGGTTCCTCCCTCTTCGGCTGTACTGGTGCTGGACGCAGGTGTCTTGGATGTTCTCCGTCTAGCTTTGATGCGTCTATAACTAGGATGCCGTCATCATCGGTACGAACGACGCCCTTTTTGGTCAACTCGTGGAGCTTTTTATCATCGACCATTACTTCCCGCCTTTAAGTTTCCTCAATTGTGCCAACTTATCAGCGGCTTCCTCTCCTTCTACCTCTTTGCTAATCTCATCCTTGTTGGAGATGTCTACCTTAGTATCATCCTGAACCAAATCCGCTAAGGAGGTGTGTTTCATCTCAGGCCTGGACGGATCAATCCCCGTACCATCCCCGCCAACAGCGTTGACAGTAACGTTGGACATGCCCTCAGTGATGGCCTGCTTTACAGCCTCTACCAGTTGGGCCGGGTCCACCCCAGACTGCGGGGTGTCTTGCCTACCTAAGAGGTTGTTCAGCTCTAGAGCCATCTTTAGGCTCTCTAGCTGTCTTTCGTCAGCTTCACCTAGACGCCCCTCCTGAACCATACGCAAAAGTTCCTGCATATCGTTCTTCCGAGACTTCTGGTCTTGTTTCAATTGGGTCTTTCTGATTGTATCTGCAACTCCAGGCACGTCTTTATCCTTCCAAAATGTTACGGAGTTTATCAGAGATCTCAGGATTTTCCTCAGCCTGCTCATCTATATCTCCATGTCCATTCTTAAGTTTTACGATCTCTTCTTGAAGCTCAACCTTTTCGGTCAAGTGTCTTTCAAGCTGAACGGATACCACACCATCGCGCTTCTTGTTTCCGTGAGCCAGGTCGTAAACCTTGCTGGCCGCAAGCCAAGTAGCAAAGCCTGTGATTAGTTGGTCAATGCTCCACTTGAATAGTTCTAGACCATTAAGAGCTGACCATGCTTCGAAGGTTTCAGGAGTCATGTAATAGAACTCCCAACCTGTACACAAAGCAAAAGACAGGAACAGCGCGAGCGCATCTGAACCGTACTTGAAATTGCCTATTTTCTTTTTGATCAGCTGGGTGAGGAATATGATGATAGGTACCGCACCAGCGTTACCTAAGGCCTCTAGTCCTTCCAAGGGAGGCTCACCTCCTAGTATATGTCTCCGAGTGCCTCACTGGCTGCCTTCTTGGCACTTAGCATGTCCATGATGAGGTTATTGTCATCAGACACATATGCCAAAAAGTCTTCAAAGCTATGGAAGAGTTCGGTACTCTCCCCAATCAGCCATGTGGGAACCTTCTCAATAGGAAACTCTGTGATAATATACAGAGGCTTTCCTTCTCTAAAAGCTTCCCAAGCCTCGGCTAGGGTTCCCGCTCCCCGTTGAACCGACTCATCGTAGTAAACTACCATGGCATCAGCCAACTGAATTCCATACATATCTTTGGGAAACAGGTTGTTCCTGACTAGCTTTCTCACTTCTGTGAGATTTCCTTCAAGCTTCAACTGGGTAAGTCTTCCTTGAATGGGATTTCCTGATTCATCGGGGGATTCCAACTTTACCGGATCTACCGGCTTGTGGTCAAACTCCTCCAATTCCTTAGTAAGCCATTCTCGCCAAGTCATACCCAGGTCTGCCTTGTATTCCATTCCACCGCTTAGGTAAAACTTCATTCTAAATACTCCTTTGCTTTTTCTAACATTTCACGCCAATCATCGGCCCTAAGTAGGAGCGGATGATCTTCCACACCTCTGTTCCACGGTTGGTTCCGCATCACAACAGGTATGTTTCTGGAAACCAAGTCTAAAGCTTGTTGAGGCTCATCCTCAAACATGACATCGATTCCCATTACTTCACACAGTAATGCTTTGTCCTCTGTGAAGAAAGCATCTGTGAAGATAAAGTTTTGTTCCTCTAACCATTCCAGAGTATCATTTACGATAATCTCGGCAGAGTTTCTGGCCGTAATGATGTAAATCTCAGTACGAGTATCCGACTCGAACAGTTCCCAAGTGAGCTGGTTAACATCCTCTTCTAATGGGGGTAGCTGCCTAAAAGCATGGAGGTCCTCATACAAGTGTTGTCTCATCCCTGGTGGTCTAGTCTCGTAAGTTAGACCGAAAACTTCTTCAATTCTCATTGCGGGCGTAGAAAAATCTGGCTCTAAGCCATAGTGTTCCTTAAGGAGGGGGGCAACTCCATGAATGAAGTCAGCAACCGTCCCGTCTAGATCAATTCCCACCCTCTGTATCTTCTGCATCCAATCCATACCTTTCAAATCTGTCTTTGACAAACTGTATTGCTTGTTCTTGTGCGAGGCTCTCTCGCTCATTTGTGGCAACCCACATTCCAATCATACTTACCTGCCCCTCAGGGGATACGTGGGCATAGAACCTATAGGACTCGGCGAGCCCGCTAACGATAGGGTCCATAAACCAGTAAAACTTCCAATACTCTCCTTCTTCCGCAGGATTAACTTCTAGAGACCTTTCTGCCAGGTTTTCTTGGTGCGGGTTACGGATCATCCATTCAACCACGACAAGGCCAGCTCCTTCTTTCGGTCTGGGGTAACATCTTGAACAAAGGCATCTGTTACATTGCCGGGCAAACGGTTATTTCTCTTTAGGTAACGGAGAACTGCCAGTTCTAAGACAATATCAACTTCCCTCATATCTAAAGAGCCTGGGATTGCCTTGTTTCCTTGCTGTTGCAGCCTGAGTTCTTTGTAGTTCTGTTCTGCAGTGGCCAGCATCAAGCCAAAAGTCTGAAGGTGTTGAAGCTTAGAGCCTGTAGCAGTAAGAAACGCTCGTGCTTTAGTGATGTCGTTCATGTGTAAATCCTCCGCAAGACCTTTTACCTAAAGGTGTTACAATAAGTTGAGTTTCATTCGCGTCCCAACAAAGAAAGCCCTTATCAAAACACGACTGGAGAGTGACTATATCCACATCATCCCAGTAGGAGCCTCTAAAGTCGGTAGCGCCCTCCGGGGCACCCTGTACCATCCGGACAGCTTCTTGTTCAGTCATATCTCTCTCCTTAAATCATAAGCTACTGACAGAGTTTTATCAAGGCCATTTGAATTAACATCCTCTCGTCGTATTGCCACGTACGTAGAAGACTATCCAGCCTGCCAAGCTCTCGTAGCGCTTGCTCTAGTTGTTCTCCATCCCAGTACCTAAAAGCCACCATGGCTTTCTTAACTCTAAACTGGTGTTGTTTTAACTGGCGGGCAATGGCCTGCTCACTCATATGCCTAAGCCCATGTATCTGTCGAAGAAGAAGAAAATGCCCAAAGAGCAGAGAAAACATAGCCAAAGGATTATAATCGGCAGCGAACAGACGTTCGCTATGCCGTATAACCATTGCGGAATTCTTAGCGTTCAAGGAATCTATAAGGTCAAACGGTTTTACTTCTGGTTTACTAAATTCCCGAACTATAAAACTCTTCTTAGCCAATTTCCCTAACCGAGTAGTTTTATTCCAACCACTAGCAATAAAGACCAGGGCACTATTGCCAACAGGAGTAGTAAGAAGTTCTTGAGCGAGGGCTTCTGATTGCGCATGTTTCGCATCTGCGTTACGAACAACAATGACTTTGCCCTTAGAAAAGAGATCATTAGCACTATACTCCGTTACAAGCCTTCCAATGTTGAGATCATCTATAGTGGCATCATACCTAAGCCATTCCGCCTCAGGATACTTTTGTTCCAGATCCGGAAGCCACTTCTTCTCTATCATGGTGGCATCATCACCGTAAGTATAGTAGAATCCTTTTACAGGCACAGCTTCATAATCCCCATCTCAAGAACGATCTTTGCATTCGGTGTTGCAGTAAAGTTTCGCTCAACTTCTAGACATGAACTAAACAATCTTTGTAGATGAGCCAAATCAAAGGTTAGCTCTGTGTCGCCAAAGAAATCTCTTACGGGCGTCTTCTGACCAAAAGCTTCCATAGAACACCAGTAGAACCATTTCTCTAGAGTTTGGATGATAACCCTAGCTTCCTCAGCTTTTCGTAGCTCAGAGACCAGCCCAAGAGCTGTGGCAACATCCTGAGAGTAGATCGAACCTACTAGTTCAAAGTACTGCTTGGAAGTATCTGCTTCTTGTTCCCCGGAGAGGGCCTTCTGTAGAATAGAAAGCCCATCTCTAACACTACCGTTGGCCTTAAGTGTAATGCCATGCACCTGTTCCGGGTCTAATCCCAATTCCTCTTGCCTCACAATCTCCATGTAGTAAGAGTAAAGCTCCTGTACATTTACCTCATGGAACTCATAGATCTGGCAACGGGACTTCACGGTATCCAGGAGCTTGTGAGGCTCTGTGGTACATAGAATGAACGTAACCTTAGGCGGAGGCTCTTCCAATGTCTTAAGTAACGCATTGAATGCGTTCTTTGAGAGCATGTGGACCTCGTCAATGATTACAACCCGGTGTCCTTGAGAAGCATAACGAATGCTCTCAATCAACTCTCTGACATTATCCACTCCAGTGTTTGAAGCGGCATCCACCTCAGTAACTACCAAATGCATCTGACCTGCTGTCAGGCCAGGATTAAGTGCCTTGGCAATTAGTCGGGCAGTAGTTGTCTTTCCTGTTCCCCGAGTTCCACAGAACAAAAGTGCATGCCCTAAGGCGTCTTTCTCTATTGCTCCTTCGATCTGTCGAATGGTTGTCTCTTGCCCTATCACTTGTTCAAAAGTTTGGGGCCTGTGCTTAAGAGCTAAAACCTCGCCCATGTCAATTCTCCTTAATCTGTTTCTACAGGGTCAAGTCCAAAGTATGCACGAACAACAGTGTTGGAATCTAGATCATAGGGGTCTACCTTCCACTTCTTCTTCATGCGGTGATAGCCAAGGTGGCAATCACATGACTCACAAAAGAACCACCTAGTGTCTGGGTTGTTTCTCTTGTAATCATAGTTGCGGTCTGCGTTAGCAAGTTCATCTGTACACATAGGGCACAGCGGAACATTACGCTTACCTTCGATGTTTAGTGTGGAGTCCGCAGGAATCTCCAAGTTCTCAGCCATGTTATCCTCCTAAGACCATCTGCCTACAGGCAGACGGGTAGCTAGCTTGTGGTGTGCAGTATTTAACTGTAGCACCGATAGAGAAGTAGACTCTAACGCTTTGTAAATACGTTGATAGGGTTTACTGGCGGGGTCTTCATCCATTGATTAGTTCCCTTAGTCTCCGTTCTTTGAAAGGCTGTTCGTCCCACAGGATTTCTAGAGCGTCCGCTTGGAACATCTTACTTCCATGCCGCTCTGCACCCAGAAGGGTTAGGATAATCCTAAGCTTCTGACGTGCAGACCAATCCAAGGATCCCTTGTGGCGTATCTGCCATTGAACATCCTGCATGTACCTTTCAAGACGATTCTTCTCCAAAGGTGAAAGTTGAGGGCTGAGCATTATACTCCTCCATGACTTTCACTGAAGCACTCATACCGAGCCTATCCGCTCCCGCTGCAATAAACTTGAGAGCGGTTTCTAGGTCTCTAATTCCTCCTGCTGCTTTAATCTTGAGAGGCTCTCCATCACGCATGGTATAACTGCTCTGGGTAGTCTCTCCTACTAGCACCAAATTGTTTCCGTCTTCTATTAGCCCACCGGATCCGCCTTCGCCACGTCTCCGGCTCCAATCAAACACATCTATAAGCTGGGCACCTTCCGGACCAAACCCCGTAGAGGTTTTGATGTAATCGACAGACGTTTTGTCTGCGAGAGCCCGGTACATAAAGGTCTTCTGATCCTCATCAAGGTAACAAGTCTCAATAATGCATTTAGATTCAGCACCGTGCGCTCGGCATAGAGTTCCAAGAGCCTCAAGTTCGCTACCTACATTCTCATACATTCCCGACTTGAGTAGTCCAATATTGGCTACGAAGTCGATCTCATCGACACCGTTCTCAACGAAGTATTTGGCCTCTTCGTACTTGAGAGGGAAGGGAATGTTCCCAAGCGGAAATCCGACTACCGTACAGACGTTGATTTCCGGAACATCCTTCAGCGCATCTACCGCAGGTAGGGCCATGTAGGGCGACACGCAGACTGATGCGAACTGATACTTTACAGCCTCATCCATCAGCTGTTGAAACTCATCCAGCGTGGCATCCGGCTTTAGTAGCGTATGATCTATATACCTATTCAACAATTGGGGCAGAGTCATCTTTTCTCCTCTCTAATTCCATCTTAACTGCCTTGGAGATGATCTGCAAACCTTTATGCAAATCCGGTTCGTCCCAAAACTTTAACGCAAGGACTTGAGTGCCAAAGAGAACGGTGGTACCCAGGTCAGGATGAACAAGAAGGTCAAAAGCAAGAACCTTACCATTCTCTTCCTCCACTGTGAAACCGAAGTCTCTAGTTAGCGTAAAGCCCTTCTCTGTCTTAACAGCTACCGCCATAACCCCTTCTACTCCGTCAAGGTTTTCCGGTAGATCATCAGCAATATACTTTGTCATATCTTGTTTCCCCGTGTACAAATAGCCTAGGGATTACACCTCGGCTTAAATTTGACTTCTTAGTTGGCAACAACTAGATTTCGTATTGTCGTCCTGATCGAGGAATCGTTCGTTCCTCATGTGAACTCTCATCTAATTCACCTTTATAGGCCTTCTCAATTAAATCCTTATCTAAGATCATCTGTTCATGCACAGTGATCCGGCTTCCTTTTTCTATTCCAATAGTCTTGGTTTCTGCGACTGCGTGTTTATTTACCACACAAATCGCCATCGATGCGCGCATCGTGTCGGTCTGGGTCTCATACACCCAGGTGTCTCCAGGTACAGCAATCGGAGGCATTCCTGCACGTACTTCGTAAGGGACGGCACATCCCGCTCGGTTAATCATGAGGGGCTTTCCCAAAACTTTTCTAAGTTCTTCTACATTCAGTCCCAATACCGGTTCTGACCTGCGGAGGAACTTTGGATTCTCCATGTGGTCCTGTGCAAATCCTGGGGTAGCACATCCTAACATGAGAACCGTGGTTGCTGTTGCCAATAGCACTCTCAGTTTATTCATTTAGATCACATCATGTCCCAGTTCTTTCATGTAATCCACTATCTCTTCTTCAAAGGCTCGGTGCGCTTTGCCATGGTCCCACTCACGTAGGTGAGCAAGTTCATGAGCTAGTGTGCGCAGGATAGTTGAGGTAGCTAAAGCTACCCGGGGCTTGTTTAGTTGATGGATCCTGATAGACAGGATCTTATCACTACAATTTGTTTCGTCAATGTGCTCTGCATTGATACACTTTTCGCAAGGCCGACATTCCCCGTAGTGCTTGGCAAGTTTCCTGGTCTCAGGGACAATCCTACTGTACGAAAGGCCATAGTACTTACAAACTATCTGTGCGATTTCATGTATATCTTTCCAGAGCACAATGGAGCTTTTCTTAGCCATCTATGCTCATTCCCCTCTAATTATAGTGTCTTTGTATTCGATATCAACCCTCTCTACTACTCGGTCTGTCATTAACACTCCGTCGAGATGATCGACCTCATGTTGAATCACCGATGATAGTAAACTATTGTCATCCTGTATTTCATATTCCTTGTTATCTAATCCTAGGAACTTTACCTTGATATTCCTAAACCTAGGTACCCTTAATCCCATGTCCGGTAAACTCAAACACCCTTCTGGGGCCTCGAATAACTCTTCCCCGCATTCTACGAATTCGGGATTGAACATAATGACTGGCATCTTTTTGCCATGCATCCAAGCGGGGTCTATTATGCAGAGTCGGATCTTTAGTCCGACTTGATTTGCTGCTAGTCCGATGGCATTCTTTCTATACATCATTTCCAGCAAGTCTAAAGCTATCTCTTGCAGGTCTGTAGTGACTTCCTTTACTGGTTCACAAACATACCTAAGCCTTCGTTCAAAATCTTCCTTCTTACAGTCCGTATTCGTTATCAGTCTCATTTTTCAACTTCTCCGCGTCTAGGATATCTCTGTTGAAGAAGAAGTTAATCTCCCACTTGGCCTCGTGATCGGTAGCTGAACCATGAACTGCATTGTTAGTCATGTTCTTACAGTCTCCAAACTCATGGCGAAGAGTCCCAGGTTCTGCGTCGGCAGGGTTTGTGGACCCAATAGCGTTTCGCCATTCGGTAACCGCATTAGGTTTGGTTAAGACTAATGCCCATATAGGGCCAGCACTCATCGTACTAACTAAGTGATCGTAAAACTCCTTGCCCTCGTGCTCCTTGTAAAACTTTTGGGCTCCGTCTTTGGTCAGCTGGGTAAGCTTACCTAAGATAATTCCAAACCCCGCTTCTTCCATTCGGCCATAACTTGTCCAGCTTTTCTTTCAAGATGTACATGCGGCTTAATCAAAGCCAAAGTCAAATGTCCCGCCATTATCTTGTCCTCACCCTAATGTAAAGTTTCCATCCTTGTGCCCCGTTGTGTCCTATAGGTTCCACTTTGGTTCCGGGGTAGTGCATCTCTACCATTGTCTTTATGTTCCGATGATACGACGTGTGGGCTACTTTGTTCAATTCCTTAATGATCTCTCCAGTAGTAGTAATCGCACACCAGTGTTTTCCTTTTTGCTCACCTTTCTCTAAGAGAAGTTTGTCAACTGTTATCATAAATGGATTTCCTGGCATTAGAAGCTCCCAATATCAAGAAGGTCTTTCTTCTTAGGCTCCTCATCTAGGTACTTGTTTAGACCGTCTACCATCTCTTTTACTTCTTCAATAGAGGGACGTATCACCACAGTTACCTTCTCTACGCGTGGAAACCTTGTACGTATGGCGGTAGCTACTGCCCCCTCACGCCCTGGAGCATTCTTGTCAAACTCGATGAAGACTTCGTTCTCGTCAGAGATGCCGACAAACTTACATCCATCTACAGTTTCACTGATGAACTCAGCAATGTCCTTAAAATCACTAGTCACGTTTCTCTAACTCCTTGAGTCGGGCACTAAAAATGAACATCTGTTCCTCTACCCATCTAAGTCCTGTGTAATCTCCATCTTTGTAGCACTTCACGGCCTCTAACAACATCATCTTGATTGTATAATCCACCATTGGAGGTGTCTTAACGAGTACCATTTTTCTTGTAGTGCTCCTCAGTCTTGTGAATCATATCGACTAACCAAGTGGCTTCTACTAAGCCCGCTCCCTTATCTGCTAATGGGAGGGTGTGCTCATCTAGTACTTCTCTCATGTACGCTATCATGGGTTCCATAAGCTATTCTCCTCGCATCTTGTATTGCTTGGAAAAAGCCCTGCTTAATCTCAGGCTTCTGATTCCTTAAGACGTAAGCCGGATGGTAACAAATCAGTACCGCTTGACCATCGTCTGTGAAATCGAGATTGCCATGCTCTTTGGTAATTTTCACAGGCCGCTGTAGGAACCTCTCCGCTGCGACCTTACCTAGCACAACAATCAGCTTCGGTTGGACAACCTCTTCAATCTCCTGCTTTAGGAAGGGAGAGCAGGCTGTCACTTCACTGTCTGTCGGGTTTCTATTTCCCGGAGGTCTGCACTTCACCATGTTGGTAATGTAGACCCAGGTACCATAGGCTCCTCCAAAGGTTTCAATGAGAGCTTCATTCAAAAGCTCACCAGATCTACCCATAAAGGGAAACCCTGTTCGGTCTTCGTCTGCCCCAGGAGCCTCACCAACCAACATCAGGTTGATTCCTCCTAAAGGATTGGCAGAGCCCCTACACCAAACGATCTGAGTTCTAGTCTCAGATAGAGGGCATCGAATACAATCTTGTTTATAGATACTGCCCATGGCTTAATTCCGATCCATTTCCACTGGCGGTAGGCAACGGAGGGATATCCATCATACCAGGACCGCCCATGCCGGGCGGCATTCCGCCCCCAAAGCCCATCATCTGCATGGGGTCAATCTCCCCACTCGCGACCTTCTCCTCAAATTCTTTTCGTAGCTTCTCATTCTTCTTGTGGACGTAAAACCCAACGGCGATTTGGAATGCCTCCGAAACTGCGAACGCACTTACTAGGGCCGCAAAGGTGGGCCAGTATATAGTCCAGAACATGTTTCGCTCCTTTTACTCATCTATTCCTAATCTATGATTATACTCATCGTGGTGAACCCAACCCTCAGGAGTTAAAAATCCCCAGTCTCGGCGTCTCCGAAAACGTATGAAGATTGTCCAGGCGGGCCCTTTAGTTAGTTCTACCCAATGGAATTCTTCCGCTGTACGAAACTTCAGACTAAATTTCCCTCTCCAAACAGAAGTCCCGTCGGGTAGATGTTCACGATACCCTGCGGTGAGGGGGAGCGACAAGAAATTCCCCGGATGATCATGGGGTACATCGTAATCGCTCACCATAAACTTGTGGACATAGAATGCAAAAAACTTGTAGTTAAGGAGGACGTACCTAATAAGATACAGCTCTCCTGGGCCTCGATAGATATTTCTTTTTGTTAACCAGTTTCGTTTGTAAGAACTCACGGTATTCTTTCTCCCCGTGTTCCAATTATAACCTAGAATGCGGGGAAAGTCAATGAGAGAAGTGTAACCCCTCGTTTTTGCGAAAATTTCGCGCGACCTTTTAATGCCACTTCCCCTTATATTGCCACTGCTCATTCAGGATTGAAGTACCGCCCCCCGGGCTGAGGCCTCATTTGCTGCCTTTTCAGCTCTTCGGGGACAGAAGCCCCGCATACCCTATACTCAAGCTGCCGGATTCTCTCGTCCATTTCTAGTACTACATGTACCAAATCATACATCATAGACTTGGTCTTGTCCCCCGGGACATTGGTACTTATCTCTTGCACCACTCCCTGTAACTCTCTTGCTACTCTGGGATCAGCATCGGCCAAGCCAAGCTCTCGCTCAACCTCGTCCTTGCTCATTGTCTCCTTCTCCCGTAGGAAAGGAAAGCAGAGGGATCGGGGTATTACCCCTTCTCTAGATCCCTCTCGGTCCCCGCTGTATTGTCATTTAGCGCGCGGAGAAATTTTGACTCGGCGCATCACAATTTTGGTACGCGCACTCGGCTTCTTCGTGAGGAAGCCTTTGCGCACACCTCGGTCATACGGGACTGCCGTTTTGAACTGCGCAGCTGTCAAATCATATACCTTACCTCGTCCATCCTTGAGGTACCAATGAGGTGAACCCTCATGACGAATGAAGTGGGGGTATAAGGTTAGATCAGACAAGTGAAACAACGCTTCACTTGCTACGTAGCAATGGCCTGCTAGAGGATGTTTCAATCCCCTGTACTCAGGCTTAAGTAGCTCAGGACTTAGAGCTTTCTGAATCCTCTTGATTAACATCTTCTACCGCCAATTGTGAAATCTTCTCGGGGTGGTGCTCTCGATCATCTTCGCCTGTCACCCTCTTCTTATCCTTCGGATCCGAAGTATAGGTACTGACGTGGGTGCAATGCATGTCGTCGGGATCCCTAGGATCCTGGACAGTAATGGCAGCATGCCCTCCAGAGTCCGTCTCTCGATACTCGGTACGGCTCCAACGATCCTGCTTATCCTTCTGTTCGAATTTAGCTTCCCCAATAGGCTCGGGAGCTACGAAGTCGGGGTCAACCGTCCGCGTTGCGCGATTCTCTCCTACCCGCTTGTCGGGATCTTTCAGCGCGTCACGAAAATTAGCCACTCTCTCAACCATCAAGCGTGCAGTCTGTCCATCGAATGCCGCCTTCTCGTTGTGAGTTAGCTGGGTTTCTATCTTCCTCCATTTTTCTTCTCTGTCCTTAAGAAATTTTTGAATATCACTCATTTTTCTCTATCTCCGTTTTCATTGCATTACCATAAGCGCTGCTTTCAAAAGCCTTAGCGCTCGGGCTATGTCCGTCATAGGGATTTACACCAGGACTATTTTCCGTGGCAGCCTTAAAGTCGGTGGGCACCGTCTTCTTCGTTACCTCCAACTCCTTCTGCCTTATAGTTGGTGTATCCTCTGTTTTGATAAATACCATCGTTCCCATAAAGGAAATGTCGGCCACCTCTCGATCTCCGAGAACCTCTGTGATTGCGGGATCTTCAATAGTCTGCCCTT
>Ga0114923_10001946_pt1 | contig 14139 bp, 13 predicted proteins | sample SumtaG_FD_89578 | JGI IMG/M metagenome (GOLD analysis project Ga0114923, IMG submission 89578) | Deep subsurface microbial communities from Indian Ocean to uncover new lineages of life (NeLLi) - Sumatra_00157 metaG | ecosystem: Environmental > Aquatic > Marine > Oceanic > Sediment | place: near... | reverse complement strand
TGACCAGTGAACAGCAGGAATATATTTTTGATGAGTTCTACAAGACTGATTTCAGTCGTCATGATTTAGAGTCTAGCGGGCTGGGTCTATCGATATGTAAACGTATCGTGGAGAAGCATGGCGGGCGTATACGGGTGGAGAGCCCAGGACTTGGTAGGGGTAGCACTTTTTATTTCACGCTTCCAACCGATGGCATGAGGGAAGCAAAATGAAAAGGATAATGGTTGTGGATGATGATTATGATAAATCGTTATACGCTAAAAAGTGACTCTTGAAGAAATGTATTCAGGATGTGAGGCAATTGATATTTATGACCATATCGATAAAGATGAGTTACAAAAATCATACCTGGCTTGCATTTCACAATTAGGTGTATAATTCATTATTGGAAGCAATACCTAGCAGGTTTTTTGTAGATAATTAAAATTAAAAGAGAGAGATGGGGATTTTTTTAATTAAGGCATCATTGGTCCAGAATATGAATCTTTCACAAACGGATCTACTCTTATTCCATAGTTTCTTGCCCAGCTCTTAAACTTCTGAACAGCATAATCACCATCATCTTCAAAGTTATCATAGTTTTGATTATCCCAACCATCGATCTGATAATATGTGAAGACACCGTTTTTCATACTTTCATCACCATCATATGATAATCGCCTGTTGCTTGCAAAAGCACCTACTCTGTTAGTTTCTATAAGGTCTTGGAATCCACCTATTTCACATGCATCAAAAGCAAAATAGATATGTTGACTATCTGAGCTGTCAAATTTTTGTTCAAGCCAGCCATGAGTCATATACCATAAATCATGTGAAATTATACAAGAACCATATCCTTGGTATCTAGCTCCATGTCCTGAGTAAGTCATAACTACATAGTCGTTACCATCTTCATCAGCAAGTAAATCATTAACCGCGGCATCAATGTTGTCTGCTGTTGCCTGGTTATCAGTTAATATTGAAACTGTGTATCCTTCTCCTTGTAAAAAGTTCTTCCAGTCCATTGCATCATCATCACAATAATTTAAGTCATTACCTGATCCCTCATAATCAGAAATACCTATAACCAATGCATATTTATCAACTGGGTTTCCACCACCGTTATCAACAGTTACAGTGATACTATCTGAATCTGTTAAGCTTCCACTATCTGTAGCTTCTGCATAAATAGTATGACTTCCATCTGAATAAGCTGTGGTATCCCAATCATAGGAATTTGCAGATGTAATAAAATTATTATCGATATAGATATCAGCAGTTAACGTTCCATCTTCTACGTCGGTTGCAGTTACAGTAATTGTAACAGTACCAGATACAGTTGCTCCATTACTTGGATTGGTAATTGTAACAACTGGTGGTGTGTTTCCCCCACCATTATTTACAGTAACCATAACAGTATCAGTATTTCCTTTTGCAGAGGCACCAATTGTGTGAAATCCATCTGCATAACCTGTTGTATCCCATACGTAGGATAAACCAGATCCAACTACAGATCCATCAATCTTAATCGTAGGGTTATCATTGGAATCAATGGTTATGGTGACACTACCACTAACTGTTTCACCATCACCAGGGTTAGTAATAATTACATAAACACCAGGTTTACCTCTTGAATTTGGGCTTTTCTTTAAACCATGTTCAGTATAAAGTGGTATTATTTTACGATCTTCTTTGTATTTTTTTGCTTTCAATGCGTATTCAACTGTTTCATTTTCTCCAACTAATCCCGGCAGCATGCTTATTACAAACATGCTTACTATCAAAACAATCAATATTTTCTTCATAATTTTACCTCAATTGTTGTGTATATAACAATTATTATACATGAACGATTCTAATATAAAAGTTTTGTGATAATTATCATACCTGGCAGATTTTAATCAATGTACAGTGATTAGAGACTAAGATAAGCATTACATTTTATGATCAGAGGTTGTTAGATATCAATGTCACACCTAGCAGAAGAAATAAAAAGGTTATTGCAAAAGAAAAAAGAAGGATTTTATAGAGTCCGTGAAAAATATCGCTGAGATATTCGTCGATTTTTTCGTCGAAAATATGCGTGAAAATGCTGTAGTCATAACCACTAGACCACTGGCCCTATTATATGAAGTAGCTATTTTTACAGGTAAATTGCCGCTCAAATCCCGATGGGAACAGCCCAAAAATGATATTAATGATTTAATCAATCAACTATAGTTCCGCCCATAAAAACAATTACTTGGGAAGATAATTATACTGTCAACAGAAGCATAGTAGTAACCTCAAAATATCTTTGGTATTTTAAAAATCTTTATTTACTAATAACTTGCTATTATATTATAAGAAGTAATTGGGCTTTAAAGTATTAGCACTTAGGCCCTTCGGCGGCTCTGTTAGCAGTTTTCTTTGTTAATTAGTAATATAATTTTTAAATCTAGAATTCAAATAAAATGAATAAAAATTGTCAATAAAAAAGTATTAATATAAATAGAGCTATGTTTAAATGGGGTCGTAGCCTAATAAAGGAGATAGAGAGATGAAAAATCATAGAAATTCAACCATGGTATTTTTAACAATATTAATGTTAATTCTATCTAGTATAGTAACAGTTACAACATCGAAAGAATATGGGTTATTGAATACACCTGAGATTTTCATCGAAAAAACAGTATCGAACGGTACTGCATGGGCAGAGTATGCTGAAATATCTTTAGGGGAAATTGTCAAATTCAAAGGAGAGGTTTCTAACCCAAATGATTATGAGATTAATTTTAGTGGAATAATTTATGATGAATTTCCTGATAATTTGAGATATGTAAATGAAAGTTGTACACTTCTTGATTTTAGCCCAGATGTTTATGAAGAAGTAGATTGGGAAAATAACAATGTTACCTGGCATAGAATACCAATCTTACCCCCTGGTGAAACATTTACTTTTTATTATAATGCTACTGCTGTTGACTGTGGACTTCGTATTAACAATATTTACACTCAAGCTTATGTTGTGTATTTTGGTGAGGAAAAGATTCCTGTATTTGACTCAGATGATGCAACGGTTAATGTGATTTGTTATGATGAACCTGAAATTTGCATTGAAAAGATGGTATGGAATGGTGATGCTTGGGCAGAGTATGCTGAGGTATCTTTGGGCGATACAGTACAGTTCAGAGTAGAAATTTATAATCCTAATGATGAATATATCATCCATTTCAGTGGATATATTTATGATTTATTCCCAGATAATTTAAGATACGATGAAGGCAGCTTAATTGTTCTACGAGAAGACAATGTATGGAATGAAATAGTAGATTGGGAGAAAAACATGGTCAATTGGTCTGCAATGGAGGAAATATACCCTGGCGACTACCTTAATTTTACTTTTAATGCTACTGCTGTTGACTGTGGACTTGGAGTTAACAACCTATTTGTAGTGGCATCCATGTTATATACTAATGATGGAGAAATTGTAATTGATCTTACTGGTTCAGATGAAGCAACTGTTTACGTGGATTGTGATCCATGTGAAGAAGCTGATATAACTGTTGAAAAGTATGTTAAGTGGGACTGTTCAACTGATTTTGTAAAATATGTTGATGCTGAGATTGGGGATTATGTTATCTTCAAACTAATTGTAAATAACACAGGAGAGACACCGCTTGATATTGTTGTTGTAGATGAAATTCCTACAGGTTTGAGTTATGGTGGTAATGCAAATCCTGAACCAGATGTTATTAATGAAAACATCATAACTTGGTACTTCAATAATGTAGATCCTGAGACTTCTATTGTTATTACATTTAGGGCGGATGTCGACGAATGTGGAGAACAAATAAATTTGGTAAATGTAACAGGTACATTTGAAAATCAAATCGTTTATGATGAAGATACTGCAACTGTAAATGTAACATGTCCAGATGAACCTGGCATTTGTGTAATCAAATCTGTTAAAAAGTACAATTCCGGCGAATATAGCAATTATGTATCTATTGATCTTGGATGTTATGCTAAATTCCGTATTAACGTGACTAATACAGGTGATCTTCCACTAGACATTATTGTGAAAGATAAATTGCCTTCAGGATTAGAATATAACAATAGTGCTACTCCATGGGAGCCTGAATTTATAGATGGCAATTACACTTGGTATTTTGAAGATGTAGCTCCACAAGAGACTATAACAATAACCTTTAAAGTTAGAGGGATTGAACTTGGAGAACAAACAAACTTTGTAAATGTAACAGGTATAACTGAACAAGAAGAAGTATTTGATGAAGATACTGCAACTGTTGAAGTAATATGCGATGGAGAATGGGATAAATCAAGCATACAGGTAACAGGTGAATGCATATCTCCTGATGCAGTTTTTACAATTACTAACACTGGTAAACCTGGAGAGGGAGATATGGCTGGACCAAGTGAATATCGAGTTTATAGGAATGATATTCTTGAAGAAACTAATACTTTTCAACTAGCCGGCGGAGAAAGCCTAATAGTAACAGTTCTAGCTGATTGTGATACAATCAGATTAGAAGCAGATCAACGACCAGGACATCCAGGAAGCAGCCAACCACAAGAAACAATTGAGGATTGTGGATGTGTTGATTCTGAACTTGAAATTGGAATTGAAGAGGCCTTTTTTATAGGAAAATTAAGAGCATTTGTCAAAAATAATAAAGAAATTGACATAAGCGATGTAAATTGGGACATTACCGTAAAAAGTACTGGTTTGTTCAAAAAAATAAATTCGATAACTGAAGATATAATCGAATTACTAGAATCAGACGAGAAAAAAACATTAAAAACTAAAATGATCCGCGGATTAGGTAAAGTAGAAGTTGTCTTTAAAGCAACAGCACCAGATATGGAACCTGCGACAATAACTAAAATTGGATTTGTAATTGGGAGAATTATCATATTATTCCCCCCAAAATAATTCAAATCATTTCTTTATTTATGATTACAAGATGAACAAAATCCAAGCTTTACACTCCAAAAATTAAGCCCCTCTTTACCAAATCTTTTTTTGCATCTTTTACAGATCACTGTTCATCATCTCAACTAATCGTAACTATTAACTTTGTAATTTAAACTTAAAAATGTTTATTGTACAACTGTTACCGAAAATAATAATTTACTCGTTACCAAGTATTTTTTTGATTCTTACGATTAGATCTTTTATATCAAAAGGTTTAACGATATAATCAACTGAAGCCATTCCGCCCATACCTACACTCATAGTATCACCTTTAGCAGTTAGAAAAACTATAGGTATACTATTCCACTTCAAATTCTCCTTAAGTTTAGCAGCAACATCCCATCCGCTTATGTCAGGCATCATTATATCAAGTACAATAAGATCTGGGTTAGAATTCGACTCATCTAATAGTTTAAGACATTCTTTTCCATCAGTTGCCCGAATCACCTCATAACCACTCATTTCTAACATTTGCCCAACTGTAGTAAGAATGTCAGGCTCGTCATCTACAACCATAATTTTTTTATTCATTGCCTTCTGTCTCTTCTAAAATTTTATCAATTCTGTTTAGTAGACTATCTTTATCAAAAGGTTTCATAATATAGTCTGCAAGACCTTCCTCTAAAAGGACTTGCTTTCTTTTATCAGATATTTCAAGAACACTCATGAATGCTACTCTAATATTAGGCGATTTCTTATTAATTCTATTGAATACATCCCAGCCACTCATTCCTGGCATCATAATATCCAACAGTACAAGGTCAACCTTTTCTTTTTCTAACAATCTAAGGCACTCTTCACCACTATGGGCAGTTACTACATTATAACCACCTAATTCAAGAACTGTTCTTGTAAGGTCTACTATGTCTGGTTCGTTATCTACGACCATTATTTTTTTCATATTTTCAACTCACCACTTTTTTAAGGAATATAAGTAATATCAATTATCATATATCAATAATATGTTTTTAAATTAATGTATTATTTACAACAGAACTATTAGATATTACTACCTGTAAATTTAAGATTTTGTTATGGAAAAGATTAAAAATGTGTACTTGTTAAGACGAATCATAAAAATAAACAAGGAGAATATCCTGTAGAAAGTACTATTTATTTATTCACCAATTCAAAAACTCGAATTAGGTCCTCAAAATATTTTAATTAAAAAAGGCAGTCATGCTCCCCCACTGGGATTGCTATATCTTGGTAGAATATTAGAAGATAGTGGTTACGATGTAAAAATTATAGATCTTCTTTGTGAAGATATGCCTGATGAAAAATTAAAACAAAACCTTCAATCTGCAGATGTAGTAGGTATGACTTTATATAGCGGACTTTCTCTAAAATTAACAAGGGAGCTAGCAAATAAAATAAAAGAAATTGACCCAGATATGCCAATTATGGTTGGTGGCCCGCATACGTGCTTCCGTCCAGAGTAAGCTCTTATTAATCATAATGCAGAACCTTGCGCTGTAAGAGAAGCAGAAACCACCATAGTTCCAATTGTTGAAGCAATTGCAGGCAAAAGAAAATACTCTACTGTTCCTGGAATTTATTATAAAGAAGGAGATACTATTAAACATACTAAACCTGCAGAGCAAATTAAAGATTTAGATTCTATACTCTTCCCAGCACGTCATCTTGTTGAACATTATGACTATGGCTATGTTTCAGGAATAAAATATTCAACGGGAAAGACTACATCTATTGTTTCTACACGCGGATGCAACCATTCATGCAAATTCTGTGGATTGCATTATGTTACACCTGGTTATAGAAGGAGATCTGTAGAAAACATAACACAAGAAATAGATGAAATAATTGACCAAGGTTACCAGACAATTCAATTCGCTGATGATAATTTTTTACAAATTAAAAAAGACGCAGAGAAAATAATGGATCATATAATTGCAAAAGATGTAGGAATTAAGATTTGGGTTGAACAAGCAAGAGTTGATTCAGCAGAAAGATGATTATATACAAAAATGAAAAAAGCCGGTGTTGATACAATATATTTTGGAATAGAATCAAGATATTCTAGATTACTATAACAAAAGAATTACAATAGAACAAATAGAAAAAGCAGTTAAACTTAGTAAGGAGATGGGTTTCATCGTAACTGAAAGTTTTATATTTGGAGCATCCATTGAAACAAAAGAACATCTTGAAAACACAAAAAAGTTTGCAAAAAAATTACATTTAGATGCTGCCTATTTTTATCCTTTTAATTATCGAATAGGCTTCCCAATATGGAATGATGCTGTGGCTAAGGGATTAATAGATAAAGAGGAATTTTTTTTATTACCAAATCCTGAAAGAGGTTTAGGAAATTTCGATGAGAAATGGTTAGCTAATTATGTTGATAAGGCTCACAAAAGTTTCTATTTTGACCCCCGTTTTTGGGTCAGACAATTTTTTAGAGCAGTTACAAAAAATGATTGGAGAATATTAAAACAAACTTTTGATATATTTTAAACAACTAAAATCAAAAATTTAAATTTTTATTTCATAAACTCTGTATCTTTTTTGGTATTCAGCGCCTGTTTTTACAATAGTTCTTTGAGAAGCAATATTTTTTTCATCTATCCATCCACATTCTGCACCAGGGTAACCACGTTTTTTCATTTCTAATAATGTGTAATAATTCATAGCTGATCCAATGCTTTTCCCTTGCCATTTTTTTTCAATTCCAACAAAATTTAATCTACCACGATTTATTTTACGTATAAAAAATAAAAACTTAAAATAGCCAAAAAATCCAAAGCGGCCATTAAGTTTCTTAATTGCTTGGTTAAAATCAGGCGTTGTCCATTTAAAAGCTATTGGATTTCCCTGCGGATCTTCAGCCACTAAAAACAGGCCTGAATCGGCAATGTATCTAATTTGTTTGACTCCATAACGAGTTTTTACCTCCTCTTCTGGAACATTCATATATCCCCAATGAAAAGAAAAGGTTTTCATCATCAATGGAACCCACCAATCAATTTCTCTATTTGCTCTCCATCGGTTAAATCCACGTATTTTAATTCCCATTTTTTCTACTCTTTCTGCTGCATCTTTCAAATATTGTGGAATTGGAGGGGATAAGTCAAGATAGTAAACTAGCTGATCCCTACATTTCTTCATTCCATATTTTTTAACAAAATCAACATAATATTTTGGATTATAGGATGCAAAAATAAAAGGTTGTTCTCCATAGTGACTTAATAATAATCCACACCTTACATCAACCCGACCATCAATTGGACCTCGCATCTTTTCCATTCCTTTCTCTTTTAACCATTTTTTTGCTACATTAAGTAGAGCAGATGCTATATCATAGTCCTCAATAACCTCAAAAAAACCAAAATAACCAACTTTTTCATTTATTTCCTTTATCAAGAGATGATCAATTATGGCTGCGATTCGACCACATGCAACTCCATCTTTATATGCTGTAAAAAGTCGTATTTCAGCATGTGTCCAAAATGGGAGCTTACTCTTAAAAAAATCTTTCATTTCTTCCCATATGGGTGGAACCCATGCATTGTCATTTTCATAAACAATCCAAGGCATTTTGAAAAAATCTTTAAAACTCTTTAAAGAAGTTATAACTGAAATCTTTATATCTGGCAAAGCGTCGATTTTTTCTTCAGAATCCTGCTCAAATATATAACTGCCTTTTTTTCCCGCCAATGTAATTTCCCTCAATTTTTAAGATGGATTTCTGATTTATGTAAAACCTTAAAACAAAATCATACTTAAAAACCTACGGTATGATTATTTCGACCTTTATTTATATTTTAAAATGAATTTTATATAAGCATAAACATTAAAATAGTATATCATAATAATATATATTGGGAAGATGGCTCAGGGAAAAACAAAAACACAGGTTATAAAAGTAGCAATACTTGCACAAGAACCGCTGGGTTGGGGTTCAGGCAAGCATTACTTTCCAATTATCTTAGATAATTATATCTGGAAAAAAGGATCAATTACATATAAATTTAAAACTACTTTTATCTGGGATAAGGATGTGATCAAAGGAAAATTAAACATAGATAATTATGATGTTTTGCTAACTCCGGGTGGTGGAGTTGGAGACGGACAAGCTGTAGTAAAAGGTTTTAACATTTCAATAAAAGTTCGTAAGTGGAAAAAGCAAATCAGAAGATTCATTGAAAATGGTGGTAGTTATATTGGTATCTGTGGTGGTGCAGCTCTTTTTACAGATTTAGATAGAGGTCCTGATAAAAAACCTAAATCACTAATGGAAAGATTATATCAAAAAAGCTCTCTTAAGATGTCGTGTGTAAAACATTATTACAAAGATCTAGCATTGCCTATATTTTATCCTTCCCAATATAACCACCCTGAAAGAATTGGTGCTGTTGCATATATTTTTTCCTTTGCCCCCGGCATAACAAAAGATGGGGAAAAAATTCATACAGGTGGTGTTCCTGTTGATTTTAAAATTTCAAAAGATAACCCCATTTTTAAGGATTACCCTGAAGAAACATTAAGAATTCGATGGTGGGGTGGTCCTGCTCTTACAACTCCTAAAAATCCTGATCGAGAAGTAAAGGTACTTGCTCATTATCCGGAAACAGAATTATCTGAAAATCCTGCAACTAAAATTTTCTCATGGAGATATGTTGGTGGTATAACAGGACTTATTGTAGCTTTTTTTAAAGCATTATATTTTGGTAAAAAGAATAATGAGGGTATTAATAATGTTTTATTATATGCTTTTTATCTTGCAAAACCTTGGAAACGAACTAATAAAATTCTGGAATTAAACTTCTCTAATAAACCATCAATAACTACTGAAATATATCCTAATGGAAACAAGGCGAGAATCATCCTCTGTACTTCCCATCCAGAATATATGATCTGGTGGGCGGGGCATATCGCGGAGAAGGAAGAACAAAAAGATAGTTGTATCGGATCTGGTTTTCATGAATGGACAGACATAAAGCCTCTCAGCAAGACTCTTCAAGATGAATTAACTTATACATGGTGGGTTGTTCGTAGGATGACCGCTTGGGCAGCAAAAGTTCCGGATGATCACATGCCGCCAATAGAAAAAGGAGAAATCAATGATACAGCCCAAGAAATTATTAAAAAGAATATTTACTGGGATGGTACACTTATCGATATTATGAAAAATGTTTAAAATCCTCTATAGCTTATAAGTTAAGCACTAACAAACAATATGGTGAATAAATTTGTCAAAAAAATCTGTATCAATTATTAAACGCCCTATCAAATTTATATCCCATTGGCGTTCGCTCCCTCCATATGAAATGTTATGTTATCTTTTAATGTATGCAAGTGTTCCTATGCTTGCTTATGGAATTCAATCATACAGTAATGAGATTTTAAAGATTATTATTTTCACGGTTATTTCTATGTATTCTGGTTTCTTTGCGGCACTTATTTGGAATGATATAACAGATGCTGACATTGATAAAGTAGCGCATCCTGATCGACCTATCCCATCTGGAAAAATTAGTCAGAAGAAATTCTTTGCAATTGCACTAATTTTTTCAGCATTAACCTTTATTTTTGCGTTTCTTGTTAGTCCTCTTTGTCTAATTCTTGTCGGCTGTGCAGCTTTATTTGTAACTTTTCATGATAAATATCTGAAGAAAAAAGTGAAACTCCCAGCGTATTCTGAGATATTTACACCTTTACAATGGGTTGTAGTAGCAATTTTCGGTTTCTTGGCGATTTGGACGGCATTACCACAATCATCAGAGTTAATTATTAACTTATCATATTTTGGTAGCATATCAACAAATATTCAAACTTTCCAACAAATGCTAATTCTTGTAATTTTCATATATTTTGCTGATAATGCTCATGACTTAGCTGAGGGAATAGTTGATGCAGATGGGGATAGAATTCATGGTGTGAAGACATATGCTACATCTTTTGGTGAAAAAAATGCGGCAAGAATCCCTTTTATATGGTTTTTTATTTCTGGAATTTTTGGTGTAATCCTTTTCTTAAAAACAATTTTGTCATTGATCTTTCTAGTACCATTTCTTTGTATATGGTTGTATATAATGTATTATTCATACAGACTTTTAAAATCGAAAAAAGAAAATATGAAAGAAAATGGCGCTATTGCTGGAAGGAAAGGTTTTGATTACTTTTTAATATCATTTACTTTAATTTTTGTTGACGTATTTGCTCAATTGTTATATTTTAATCTAATTGCATAATTGTGAAATTTACCAAAGCTTTTAATTATGTTTGAGCCATATATTTATATAACGGCAGCTGTATATTATGACAAAGAGTATAATTGAACATTTCCTATCATTTGCAAGATATATTTTTTTTGAGGTAATATCTCCAAAATTTAATGCTGCAGCTTTTAAAAACTTAGTGGATTATGAATACATTATTCTTGAAAAAATTGCTTATTCATTTGAAATTTTGTCATCAAATTATTTAAAATTATATGATGAACTTATTGAAAAAGAAATCAGCATGGCTAAGATAACGGATGATACAAATGTATTAGTTATAGGTTGCGGATCTTTACCTGCCACAACAGCACTTATTGGTTTAAAAATTAAAGCAAACATAGTGTCAATTGATTGTGATGCCAAGGCTATTAAAAAAGCAAAGATTTTTTTAGAAAAACTAAATTTAAAATCAAATACCACAATAGAATATGCAGATGGACTTACGTACCCTATTGACAAGTTCGATGTTATCTTTGTTTTATATGGTGTTAAAAAACAGAAAGAATTATTGGAAAACCTATCACAAAAAATAGGAAAATCCAAAAAAATTATATACCGAACAAATCAGGATTCCCTTGATCAATTAGTCGGAGGAACTGAATTTTTATCTAATCTGTTTAGTATAGATGATTCTTTCGGTTCTGAAAGTATCTATACATCGATTTCTTATCTTCTTACAAAAAAATAAAAAAATTAATAATCCTTAATTTTTGATACAACAACTTTAACAAAATTTATTCCTTCATCTTTAGGAATTTCTTTTACTTCATTAATAATTATATTTACTTCTGAACCTACTATCTTCTTAAATCTATTCTCTATTTCATCAAAAATATCTTTTACAGATGCACCCTCATCTCTTAAATTTTCATCAATAATTATCATAATCTCTATCTTATCGATTTTATGTTGAATAATCTGGAATTGTTTGATTTTATATGTATTAAAATCATCCATAACTGATGCAGGAATCGTTGTAACATGGAATGGAAGAATTGTTTTTCCACTTGGTGTCTTGATTGTCTCCATGGATCTTCCCCCTATGTTTTTAATTCTCTGAGTTGAGGTTATTTCGCAACTATCCTCAGGGTCCATTGGTATAGCATAATCTTCAAGGCCAGTATATCGAATTATTGGTGTCCCATAACCATATAATCTAGTTACAATAAGTCGTCCAGGGGTTCCATATGCAACATCATTGTTGTTTTCATCTAAAAATTCCAGATAAATATAATCGGAGTTAACGTGGTAACCCTCACATTTGATACATTCATAGGCCATAGGACCTCCTTCTGTCGAACCGTAATTGTCTAGAACCTTTGCATTAAATGCTTTTGCAACATATTGTCTTGTATAAGAATCAATCATTGCGCCACTTGAAACTATATATTTTGGATTAAGGTCCTTTCCTTTTCCATTGTTTTTTAGGTATGCAAATTCTCTAAGGGTATGTGGATCAGAGCCAAGATATTCGGGATTAAAATCATTAGTTACCTTGAATAGTTTATCAACTTTTTCTCCAACATGTTGATATTGAATATTGTCAAGTTTCACGAATTTTTCTATAAATGGAGTTACACTCTTCTGAAATGATGCATTTTCAACTGACCCTGGCTTAGTGTCAACTATCAGCATCATTCTAGATTTATTCCAAGCTCCACCATATGCTTTTAAAATTCTCATGAAACCTTCTACATATTTAATTGCTGCAAAAAGTTCATAATAAAAAAACAATGGTTTTCCTGAAGATCCTGATGTTGATAATATAAAACCATTCTCTTTATCAAAATTTTTAGGACTAATCCCATCAGGATAGTTATTCCGTAAATCATTTTTTGTTATAAAAGGAAGTTTTTTAAGATCATTAATTCCTTTAATATCACTGGGATGTACACCATGTTCTTTGTACTTATTATGATAAAGAGGAACATTATATGCATATTTCACAGTTTTTCTAAGAGCTTTATCTTGGAATTTTCTCATTTGCTTTGGCGTTAATTTCCATACTCTGTTTACATCGACCATGTAACTTTTTAAAAGGCGGGTAAGAAATATTGGATTAATATATGGATTCATATCAATAAAAACTCCTTTAACTCAGGAGATTATCTGATGTATATATTTAAGTTTTTAGCTATAGCCAAGTGTAATGCAATCATCTTGCTATTCTAAATGACTAATTCTCCAAACTTGGCATCCAGGTCCAATAGAATTACTTTTAAAAATATTTATATTTGAAGCAGTACCTGCATACAATTGATCATTGAAAGTTTCAAATACCCTAATGCCATCCTGTTTTAACTCTAAAGGATTAATATGAAATTTATCATCCAAACCTGTTCTACTTATTTTAATAAAATCTTTATTTGAAACTGGATTTTCTTTTGTACTAGCCCAAATCTGACAACCCAACCATTGATTTTGCATTCCAACAATTAATTTATTTTCAAAATTATGTAAGCTATATACAGATAAATTGATGGAATATCCAAAACCTCTTTTCATTACTTGTACCCAGTTTGAACCATCAGTGGTCTTCCAAATTTCAGCTCCAAATATATTTGTTGTTCCAAAGTAAATTGAATCATTTAAGGATGCTGATGACATTGTCAAAATATTTGGTTTGCCAAAACCTGGTCGACTGATTTTCTCCCATTTTTCACCATCATATCTCCAAATTCCACATCGCAAAAAAGTAAAAAAATTAATAATTTTTATCAATATTCTAGGATTTACTATTCTTTTTAAATTCGCAAGTACAGCAGCTATTTCTGCATAAACCCCAGCATAGATATATTCTTTTCCATCTGGTGTTTTAAAGTTTAATAATTCTCCAATTACTGAATAATCAGGAATATTCTGAATATTTTTTTCCCAGTATTCATTAATCCAACTCCAACTATTCGGTTCAATCTTATCTAGCTCCGTTGAACCATC
>Ga0114923_10001945_pt1 | contig 14140 bp, 28 predicted proteins | sample SumtaG_FD_89578 | JGI IMG/M metagenome (GOLD analysis project Ga0114923, IMG submission 89578) | Deep subsurface microbial communities from Indian Ocean to uncover new lineages of life (NeLLi) - Sumatra_00157 metaG | ecosystem: Environmental > Aquatic > Marine > Oceanic > Sediment | place: near... | reverse complement strand
TTATAATTTGATAAATTAATCTCTCCTTCTTTAAATTTCTTTTCAATATCATGAATATTAATTACTTTCACTTTTTTCTTAGCTGTTCTTTTGCTTGTAATCCCTTTTTTGCCAAAATATTCATTCCCATATAACTTATTAATAAGAGTTTTTTTCTGGTCTGCACGCTTTCCTGTTCCAGCCATTCCAAATCCACCCCTATGCCCGCTTCCCTTATGCTTTTTCCGAGCACCCCAGCCATGAGTAGTCGTCCCTCTTAACTTCTTTGATTTCTTTGTTTTTTTTAGTTTCATTATAAATCTTCCTCACTTATAACATTAATACCATTTCTTTTTAAGAGGGCGGTTGTTACGCCATCTCCTTCAATTATTTTTTTTGAAAAAGTTCCATCATAAATCTCTCCACAACCACAAGAAGGGCTCCTTTGTTTTAGAATTGCCTCATTACATTTAATTAGTTTAGCTATTTTTAAGACCTCTTCTGCAGACTTAATAAAAATTTTTGTAACATCATTACCTTTAGGCTCCACAACTCTTGCTTCACCATTTAATACTAATAAACCATTTCCATCCTTAATCTCTGCACCAGGTCTAGGGGTTGGCTGACCACCTAATTGCTCAGGACATATAGGGATCGCTTTTCCTTGTTTTACTAATTCAATAACTTTCTCACACGGAGCAGATTCTCCTTTATAATTACAATTTATTCCTGCTAAACAAGCACTTACTATTTTCATCACAACATCCTCTCAATTAATTTATTTATATTTTTATTAGGTCCTAAAACTCCTTTAGGATACTGCAGTTTGCTTTTAATTCCCTTGCGAGGAGGATGCAGTCTAAAAAAAGGCTTTAATTTTCCATCGACCTTTTTCCCGCGAGCCTTTACTAATTTGTCAAAAGTTTCTTTATCAATCTCACCATAAGAAACATAAAATTTCACTTTATTTAACATCCCTAAAATATCTTTTGTTGGTTTAATAACAACACAAACATACTTTCTTCTTAATTTCAGTCTATAAAGAGCATTCTCAATATCTTTTGGAACTTTAACCATTCCAGAGATTCTGATTATCGCAATCATTTTATTTTTCAAATCTGTTCTTGGTTTTTCAGAGCTTGAGCTACTCTTGTTTTCTCTTGATTCTTTAGGAGATATTAATTTTTGTTTTGTTTCCATTTTTCATTCCTACTTCTAATTCTATTTCAATCAGTCTTTTTTTCTGCCTTTAAGCTTCCATTGTTTCTTCAGGAAATCCAAGTTTAACCAGCGCCTTTATACCAGTTCTGGTATGATCCCCCTGGAGTTCAATTGTCTTGTCTTTTACTGTTCCGCCACAAGCTAACTCATGTTTCAGGCTTTTTGCAATGCTCTTCAAGTCCATTCCCTGAATGCCTGATATCATGGTCACTATTTTCCCAAACCTTTTCTTCTCAGTTCGGATGTGTATTCTCTGTTCGTTTTTTGCTATTTCTTCACAAACACAAGCTTGTAAAGGCAATCCACATTTCGGACATATGTTCATATTTATTTTTCATCAACAGATTTGTTTAATCTATTGAATGTAAGCAATCTCGCAATCGCCTTCTTAATCTCCTGCGCCTTCATCTTGCCTTTGTCCGAAGCCTTGTTTTTAATCAGTTCCATTTTCAAATCTTTAATCCTCTCCTGTCTTTCCTTTTCAGACATTTTCAAAATATCTTTTGATTTTAATGTTACCATTTTGTTTTATTGATTATTTTTATTATCACAAATTTCCAAATCTTAAGCTTTATTATGAACAGCTTAAGCATATCATCAACTCAACTTAATCTCAGTTAACCCCTCATCATATTTTACCAAATTACTAATATTAATAATCTTTACTTTTTATTATTAACCCCCTTGGTCTCAGTTTCTTCAGGAGCAATATTTATCTGAGCCAGTACTTTGGCATCAATATCAATCTTGTCATAAATTTTTGCATCAGGAGCCATTATTGCAACCTTGACCCCAATCATTCCTGTTTTAGTAAGCGCAGTAGTTTCTGCCCTGTCAACTTCTTTGCTTGATTCTCCTGCTTTTTTCAAATAACCTTCTGCAAATCTCCAGGTTTTTGCCCTCTCGCTCGGAAGCTTCCCGCTTAGCCTTATCTCACACCCAAGCACCCCAGCATTAATGATTTCCTGCAGTTTTCTATATGCAATAACCTTAAACTTCAGGTTTCCCATTCTCTCCAAAGCCATTGCAATCTCATCTGCAACTAACTGAGCATCAAACAAAGGATTCTCAACCTCCTGAATTTCAATATGAGGATTCTCAAGCTTGAACCTTCTTTTTAAAACCTCAGTCAATTCTGCTATTTTCTCGCCTCTCCGCCCAATAACCAGCCCAGGCTTGCTTGTTGAAATAATTATCTTCTCACCAATAGGAGTATACTCAATATCCAGCTTGCTAATCTTGCCTTTACCCAAATCCTTTTTAATATATTCCTTAATCCCAAATTCTTGTTTCTTAAATTGAATAAATTTTCTTTCTTCCATATTTAAATTCCTTCCCTAATTTTAGGGAATTTAAATGCTTGAAAATATTTTATTTTCATTGTTTACATCTCCTTAGTCTTCTCCAAAGCATTTATACATGCCTTTGCTAAATTAAAAGTTGTTCTGATTTTTCCATTAGTAACACTGTAAACATCTTCAATACCTGCTAATTTTAATATTTTCTTGCACTCATCTCCAATAACCAGCCCAGTTCCCTGAGCAGCAGGGATTAACTTGACTTTGCAGCTTCCTGATTTTCCTTCAACAATAAACGGAACAGTATGAGGCTCTCCGCATACACAGTCAAAACTCCCGCACCCTCTTTTAATTTTTATAATACTAAGTTTTGCTTTTCTCAGTGCTTTTGACCGCGCAGGCAGAGTTTCTTTTGCCTTGCCAGCACCAAGCCCGACATAACCATCTTCATTTCCAGCAACAACCATGCATGCAAAAGTTGGCACATTCCCTTCTTTGGTTTTTTTCTGTGTCTGTCTCCATGCTCTTCTTTTCCCTCCACCAAACTTCCCCTTTGCCTGTCCAATATTAAGAATATCTGTTTTCAAGTTAAGCAAAATATCAACAATCTCTGGCTCAAGAATCTTGTGCTTCAAAGTTTCATCTATGTTTTTAATCTTCCCTTCTCTCACAAGCCTGCCCAAATTTGTCTTAGGCTTCCATTTCTCCAAATGCACTCGTTCCTGCTCTCTTATCCTCTCTTCCCGAATCTTTGCAATCTCATCCTTGCTCAACTTAGGCCTGTTAAATCTTCTTTCAGTGTTAAATCTTCTTTCCATGTTATATTTGTTTTTTATTTATTTCCTTATCTCTTTTACTATCTGATAATCTGCTTGAGCTACTCTCTTTCTCGCTTTGTTCTTTGGAAGATATTAATTTTTTAGCATTACTAATATTTTTTTGATTATTACTAATATTTTCATCAGCCACTATTTTTTTAAATCCTATCTTCTCCCTAATCTTTTCAAATTCTTCTAACCCAATATGCTCTCCTTTAATCCTGTCTTCAGCAGGAAGAACTTTTTTATTATAATTAATATCAATCCCAGAGTCTGCAAGCCCTTTAACACCAGCATAAATTCTTGAACCTTTTGTACTTGGTATTAATCCACTATCAAGTATAATCCTTCCTTTTAATTCCTTACATTTTTTTCCAAGCAAAAGCCCTCCTAAATATGCAGCACTCACACTTTTCAGACTTCCTTTTTTGCTTTCAGGCCATCCATGCTTTAACAGCTCTTTTGTATTCACAGAACATAAAACCCTGTCCTGTGCATGCTTGCTCTCAATCACCTGCATTATAATATATTTATTACTCTTTCTAACAACAAGTCTCAGACACCTGCCTTTAAGTAAAACAAGCCTTTTCTTGTAATTCGTCTTTCTCTGCCTTTTCCGTTTCTTGTCTAGTTTAATTTTTTCTTCCCCCTACCTTTCGTTTTCTTAATCTTTGCCTTCTTTTTAACTTTCTTAACTTCAACAACAACTTCTTTCAAATCAATCTTCTCAACATTTTCCAAATATTCTTTCAAATGAGCCTTGCTTTTAAAAGTCCTCATTCTGATTTTTTTTCTCAATCCAGAATACAACTCCTTATTTATCTTCCCCTGTTTTCTCAATTCTTTCAAATAAGCCCTTAGCTTCCGTGTTATCTTAACATAAGTTTGTTTTCTCTTGTTAACTTTTTTCTTGATTTTCCCAGCCCCTCTTTTAGTCTTTCTTTTCTTAATTCTCTTTCTTCCTTTAACAGGCTTTATTAAAATAACTCCTTGTTCATGCAGGTCTTTTATATCCTGCTTTGTAATTGCTTCTTTAATTTCAGGAAACTTATCACTATCAAAATAAATTCTGTTTTTTCCAACTTTCAAAACTTTTGCAGCAAGTTGTTTTCTTCTTCTTAGGTTCATTTCTTCTCCTCCACATTTTCTTTAATATTAGTTTCATGCTTAACAGCTTCTTCTTTTGCCTCAGGCTCTTTTTTCTCTTCAGGCTTTTTCTTTTCTTTAGTTTTCTTCTCCTTAACTTTCTTTTTCTCTTGTCTTTTTTCTTTTATTTTTTTCTTTTCTTCCAACTTCCCTTTAATCTCTTTTAAAAATTTCTCAGGTTTTAAATTAATTAATTTAATTTTTTCTTTTTGAGCATATTCAGCAAGTTCTTGTTTTTTCTTATTGCCAATCTTTGCAACAACCCCAATTTCACCATCCTGAATATTTTTCAAATCTTTTAAATTATGAACTATAACTACCCTCAACCCCTCAACTAAATCTCTTTTTTTCTTTTCAGTTCTAAATCCCACAGAAACATTTCTAAGATGCCCTTTCATTTTTAATCTGATTTTATTATCCCTGCCTTTGGATTTTCTGTATATTTGTTTCTTCTTTCTCCTAAGCCCTAATTTTGAATATTTTTTCCAGTTTGTTCTTAAAAATTTTTGTTTTTTCATATTTTTATTTAAATATCCCTCCAAATACCTTTTTCTTTCATTAGTTGGACATTATCATGATATATTTTAGAATCAAATAAAGTCTTAAATTTAGGAGTATAAATTTTAACTTTTGCATTATGCGCACATGATAATTGTAAAATCTTTCCAAGAGAGGGGTGTTCACTAATATTTATCCCTTTTCTTTTGATTCTTATTTCTTCAATTCTTTCATTATGATCTTCAATAGAAAAAATTTGATATATGAATACATATTTATGTTTTGGATCATCTCCTTCTCTATAAATAAAATATTCAGCAGTATCATTTACTACTCCAAATTGAGCTATAACTATATCGTTTGTTTTTAATCTCTCTAGATATTCATCTAACCTTTCTTCTTGTGTGATTCTTTCACTTATAACTTGATTTTTTTCTAATTGCAACATTTCCATTTTAACTAAAAACCCTCCCTGGTTTTTCAGTAATATAAATTCCATCCTGGTAAATCCTTCTATCTTTTCCTTTCACCCGCGCCCCTTTCTCAATATTTGCAGCACACTGCCCAGCCAGTTCTTTATCAACAGATTCAATCTCAATCATATCTTTATCAACTTTAACATCAGCTCCTGGAATCAATTTTATTCTCCTGTCTGTTTTCTCACCTAAAAAATTCTTAACAACCAGCTCATTCTTTTCTTCATCAACAGAAACACTTATTGGAAAGTGAACTGATGCAACCTGTAATTTATACTTAAACCCCTCACTCAATCCCTGAATCATATTATTAATATGCGCTTCCATAGTCCAGAAAATCTTATTCTCCTTTTTAGTGGCTCCTTTAACAGACAAAACAACCTTTCCCCCTTCTACTTTAACATCTACAAAAAGATTTAATTTTCTCTTTAACTCATCACTATCTTTCTTCATAATTATTTCTTCATCTTCAATTTTCACTTCTATCCCAGAAGGAATTTCAATCTCTTCGTGTAAGTCAAATTTCATTTTAAATTTCAACTCCTAATTTTCTTAAATCTTTAATTAATTGTTTATTATTCTCAAACAGAATAGTTTTCATACCTAATTTTTGTGCAGAGGGAATATTTTTCTCTAAATCATCTATATAAACACATTCTGATGGTTTGACTTTTAATCTTTCAATAGTTTCTTTAAATATAGAAATATCTGGTTTTGCAATCTTACTTTCATAAGATGTTACAATTACATCAAATACTCCATCAAGCTTATGTTCTCTAATAACTTCTTCTAACCAATCTTCTATCTGATTAGTTAATAAACCTAATTTATACTTTTCTTTTAATATTTTAATAATTGTTAAAACTCCTTCTTGAAACTTAAAAGAATTTAATAAATCTTGGCGAAATTTTCCAGGATTTACTTCTAAAAATTCAGTAGCCTTAGTCCAAAATAAACTTGATTTAATTTTATCTATTTGAGCTTTATTCCAATTTTCTTTAATTAACTCCATAAATTCTTTAGGGTTTTTATTTAATTTAGTAGCGTATCTTTTACAGAAAAAATCTATTTTTCCCGGAGTAGATAAAACCCCTCCAAAATCAAAAACAATCGCTTCAATCTTATCTTCCTGTTTATTTACCATCTAAAAAACATACGCAATCAAGCACCCTCCTATGTTTTTCTCTTCAGCATCTTTATGAGTCATCAAACCCTCATTAGTTGAAACAATTAAAAATCCAAAATCCTTAGCAGGCAAATATCTTCTGACATATATATTAATTCTCTTGGTCGGAACAGTATACCTTGGTTTAATCGCCCGAATCTCATTCAAATCCTTTATCTCAATCTTAATCTTATTACCTTCCACAGAATAATCCAAATAACCTTTTTCCTTTGCCAGGTCCAAAATATTCCTTAATAATTTCGAATTTTTCTCTATGATTATGGTTTCTTTTCTTGCTTTTTTAGCATTCATTATTTGATTCAATGTATCTGCAACAATATCTTGTGACATTTTAACTATATTTTTTAAATCCGATTTCTTCGGCAATTTCCCTGAAACAGTGCCGGCACAGATTAATTCCATGTTTATTTATCATAGCGCCAAATCTCCCGCATTTCTCGCATTTCTTAGAAGCAATCCCAGTAGTTCTCTCCTTAGGTTTATTGTGTTTAATATATTTGGTTCTAATCGCAGGTTTTCTTTTAAATTGCTTCAATGCCTTTCTCCAATCACTCGCTGTCATGTTGTTTCTCCTCAACCTCCACATCAAAATTTTTATTTAAAAATTCAATTATTTCCTGTTTTGAAACATACTGCTTTTTCGACAGCTTTCCTTTTTTTATTTTTTTCAAAACCACTCTTTTGCCTTTTCTCTTAAAAACAACTGTAACATCAAAACCCAAAATCCCTATATCTCTCTTATACTCCAAGCCAGGAATTTCAATATATTCATGAATTCCAAAAGAAAAATGATTCTCTGTTATTTGTTTAGAAGGGATGCTGTTTTCAAGTGCTGCTAAAAATCTTTTCAAAAGCTGATTAATTTTTTCTTTGTTTCTTAAAGTAACTTTACAGCCTGCTTCTTTGCCAGGATTAATTGAAAAACCAGGAATTCTTTTCTTAGCTTTTGTTCTCAAAACTTTCTTTCCAGTAATCAGTTCAAGCAATTTCACAGATTTCTCTAATTTATCTTCAATTCCACCGCAATTCAAAACCATTTTTTCTATTTCAACTTCACGCATGTTCCCTTTCTTACTAACAGAATCATTTATCTCAGTATCTTTCTCACTAACTTCCATGGTCTCAGCCTTCTGCTCATCTGAGCTCTCGCTTATTTGATCATCACTTATTTTCTCATCATTTATCTGTTTTTCCATTTCCATTTTAAATTATTTTCAAAATATTTTTTAGTGATTTAATATATTTATGAAAATCTTCTCTAGTTAATTCAAGAGTTTCTGTGTTAATATTTGGATGAAAACTTACAAAATCAGAATTCCAAACTTCTTTATCTATTACTATCTGAACTTTATTTTCTGTATCATTTATTAATCCAAAAGGAGAGACAGAACCAGCAGACAAATCAAGAATTTCTCTTAAATCATTTTCATTAGCAAACTTAATCTTATCATTAAGAATTTCACCAAGCTCAGCCATATCAAGATTTTTATTAGCAGGAAGAATTATTAAATAAAATTTTTTAGATTTTTTATCTTTAATAAATAAATTTTTTGAATGAATTCCTTTAATATTTTTATTGTGTTGTTCTGCTTCCTCACAAGTATAAACAGCAGGATGACTATAAGTTTTAAAATTAATTTTCAAACCTTTTAGATATTTTTTTATATTTTCCATTTTATTCAATCACAATTATATTTTTTGTCCATACATTTATTCTCTCACCATCTGCTAAAATCTTAGCAATCTTTTTTCCTCCCCTTTCCATAATATCAATTATTTTCCCAGAACTGCCTGCATGTTTTCCTCTTATTGCAAACGCAGTACTATCTTTTTCCAGGCCAATCACTTTCACAATTTTATTATCTTTCAGATTCAAAACAACAGAACCCCCTGTCTTGGCTTTTTCCTCAGAAAGAATATTTTTCCCCTCAAGCAAATTTAACTGCACTTTTCCCTTGCCCAAAACTTTCCTGCTGACAATCTTATAAACTTTTGTCTCAGCATCTTTATCTGAAATTTCCTCAAAAATTATTTTTTTATGTTTTGACAAGCCTGCCCTGTAATTTTTCTTAGCAACACTAATCACATCAAACAAGCAGACAGGAAAATTCACTTCTCTAATCTGTTTATGATTAATTAAAACTTTTTTCTCATTCAGCACTTTTTTTAATTCTTTTTTATTTCTGACAAGTTTAAGTATGTCTCTCATAATAACAAGCAAAGGAATTGAATCTCTTTGATTATGTGTGCTTACAGCCAGGTACTTTGTTCCTTTTCTTGGCACAGGCCAAAACTTCCCGATATTTTGTCTTTTCAAGTGTGTCATTTTATTTTTCCTCTTTATTTTTAATTTTATTATCTGGTTTAGGTTTTTCTTTAGTAATCTTTTCACTATCTTTTTTAGAGCTTGAGCTTTCTTTTTCACCAACATCTAATTTATCACTCCCTTTAACATTCCTTTGCAAAGCATCCATTCTTTTCTTATCTTCAAGATATAATTCCTGAATCTGCAGATTTGAAGGAGCAAACCAGACATTAACTTTTGTTCCCTCTTTCTTAGTTCTCTGAATACCTTCAATAGCAACTCTCACTTTTTTCAAATCAACAGAACCAATCTTTCCTGTTTTTTTCTTAAACTCTCCTCTGAGAATCTTGACAGAATCTCCTTTTCTCAAAACAAAACTTCTTCTTGAATATTTTTTTCTAAGTTCTTTTTTCAGGTTCGCAGACATAAACTTCCTTCTTACATGAAGCGGAGCATTAGCTCTGTATTTTCTCTGCTTTCGAGCCTGTTTACTTGCTTTCCAATGTTTACTGAATTGTTTTTTCATTTTAAATTCTAAATTTTCCTTTAAATCCTCCCGCAGTTATTTCCTGATAAAATTCTAGAGCTTTATTAGACCCTAAGTCTTCAATAATAAGCTTACACAAATCACAAAATTTATAAGGACAAGATTCACATGTTCCTTCATATTTTCTTTCTTTATCTATAACAAAACACAAAAAAGCTCTTTTATTATTGTAGCCAAGGCTATTAAAATCAAATATTTCTTGTCCTATTGTTTGTGATGGTTCTAACATTTTACAGCACAAATTTAGCAATCTTGCCGACAAACGGCCACCTGTCTGCAACCTCCCTTGCAATTGGTCCTTTAATCTGAGTTCCTTTTGGATTTGCTTTTTCATCTTTTAGCAAAGCAACTGCGTTATCTGTAAACGCAACTCTTTCTCCTGTTTTTCTTCTAAATGGCTTTTTCTGCCTGATAACAACAGCATCAAATACCTGTCCTTTCATTTCTGGGTTTCCTACTTTTACAGCAATCTTCACCCAGTCACCTATCTTAGCATATTGCTGTCTTCCTCTTCTTGTTTTCCCGCCTTTCACAGAAATTATCTTTACAATCCTTGCCCCGCTATTATCACTTGCAACAACATAACTTCCAACATTCAACCCACGCGTTAATTTTGCTCCTACACCTTTCATTGTTTTTCCTCCCCAATTTCCTTCCCGGAAATTTTCTTTACAAACACAAAATTAATAATCTTGCTTATTGGCCTGCATTCTCTGATTTCAACATAATCACCGATTCTAATCTCTTCAGCCATGCAATCAGGCAGCCGCGCATGAAGTCTTGTTTTCCTCTTAGAATATCTTTCATATTTCTTAATATAAAGAGTTCTTTCAAACTCAATACAAATCCTTTTAGGAAATTTCCTTATAACTTTTCCCTTAAAAGTCCTGCCTCTAAGACTAATACTACCATGCACAGGACAAAACCTGTCTTCACATTTTATTTTTTCTTCTGTCATTTTTATTTAATTTATCACTAATCTCCCAATATTAAACGCTTTATCTCAGTTGATTTAGCATTATATTTTAGAGTTATTAGTTTATTTTTTATCCCCTCCGCCCTGCTCATCTAAGCTTTTATTTTTTTGAGTATTACTGATATTCTTATTAGTTTTATGTTTCTTTTTAACAGGCAAAACCATTTTCAAACTAACATGCGTTCTCTTAAATCTGGTTCTTCCAAATCTTCTATAAGGCCGAGGAGCAACATCTGCTTTGCAAAAAAGCACATATTTTTCAATTTCCAATTCATTAACAATAGCATTTGCTTTCAGACTTTTTAATAATTTAATAAATTCCTGAGCAGCTTTAATAGGATATTTTCCAGACATTATTCTGCCTTTTCTATGAGCAATCTCCCCTTTCATTGGAACAGCTTTTTTATAATTCAAAACCAGCTCTAACATTGAAATAGCTTCATCAACACTCTTGCCCTTGATATAATCACAAATAGCAACACCATACTTTGTTGAAATAGGCAAGCTCTTGCCATTAACAACAGCTTCAGTTTTCTTAGGTTTTTTCACTTCTTCTTTCTTTTCTTTTTTCTCTTTCTTGTCTTCTTTTTTAGTAATTTTCTCAGTATTTGATTCAGTGCTTAAGCTACTCTTATTCTCGCTTTGTTCTTGAGAAGATATTGATTTTTGGGTATTACTAATATTTTCTTCAGTTTGTTTTTTAGTTTCTTCCATCTTTAATTTTCAGCTTTTATTAAATAAAAAATTCCTCCTTTAACAATATCTAAAATTTTAAAATCTGCTTCTTTGAGTATAGAAGTTATTTGTTCTTTAGAGAATTGTTCTGATATAACTTCTTTATATACAATAACCCCCTCCCTTTTATTAACAAAATCTTTCCAATATTTGTTATAAATTTTTAATCTTTCTTCTAAAGCATTTTCATTATAAACACTAAAAATAAATATGCCGTTGTTTTTTAATAATCTCTTAATCTCTAAAAGAATTTTTGTTTTTGTTTTACCAAAATTATCAAAAGTGGTCCCCATACAAATTATAACATCAAAACTATTATCTTTAAAATGCATTTTCTCTGCATCTTCTAAAAATATTTCTACATTATCTAAGCCCTTTAAATTTTCCTTGCATCTCTTAATAGCATTTTCATCATTATCAATACCAGTAATTTTTTTTACAATAGGAGATAAAAGTTTCATAAGCTCTCCTGTCCCACATCCAACATCCAACACAACAGAATTTTTTAGGACATTCTCCTTTAGAAATTTCTTTTCTGCGTCAAAAAATTCTTTATAACTTTCAGTAGGATTTTTCTCAACTTGTTCCCAATAATTTATAGTTTTACTTTCCATTCTTACTTCACACTCAATGCAGCACTTGAACGAGTAGCGCCAATTCCTGCTGCACCATGTTTAACTTTACTTCTAGTTGCTGCAAACTCACCTAATCTATGTCCTAACATCTCTTCAATAATTTTAACAGGAGCAAAATCCTTTCCATTATAAACATAAATTGCCAGCCCAACCATTTTAGGGACAACTATCAAATGCCTTGAATGAGTCCTGATTGACTTTTTCATTTCAGTTTTTTTATTACACTTTAAAATAAATTTCTGCAGTTCATCTGTCTGCCTTAACATAGTCCGCCTCTCATTTGATTTAAGCAAGTTAGCAAACTCCCGGAGATTCATCTGCTTTAACTCTTCTAATGTTTTCCCGCGATATGTGAATTCTTTCTTTTCCATTTTATTTTATATGTTTTTAATATTTGAGATGCTCTTATTCTCGCTTAAGCACTCATTACCTCGCCCAATATTTAGTAAGTTATTAGTGTTTTGTAAAGTATAATTTGTCATTTTATCTCTTCCTTCCTGTCTTCTTTGGACTAAGATGCCCGACTTTTTTTCCAGGCGGTGCATTTCTCTTGGCAATCTTGCTTTTAATTCTTTTTCCTCTGCCACCACCAAATGGATGGTCAATTGCATTGACTTTAACAGGAGAAGTCCTGTGCCATTTTCTTCCCTTTGCTAGCATCATATAATGTTTTTTTCCAGCTTTAAGAAGAGGCTTCATCAGTCTCCCATCACCTGCAACAACTCCAATAATCGCCCTGCAGTCTTCATGTAATTTTATCTTCCTTTTATTAATCATAATTTCAACATCCTTGTCTTTATTCATAACCATTCCAAAACATCCAGAGCTTCTAACATACTTTCCTCCTGAACCAGGACTCACTTCAATATTAAATATTTTAGTTCCAATAGGAATATCCTTTAATCTAAAAATATCCCCTGTTTCAAAACTATCCCCGTCTCTTTTTTTATTAATCATTATTTCCTGCCCTTCATATACTCCATCAGCAGCAGGACAAAAGAAAATCTCATCTCCAGCCTTAATTTTAGCAAGCGGACAAGAATGTGCAGGCGAGTCTAACAATTTAATTATCTTTGCTGCCCCTTCAGCATTTAATTTAGGATAATTTATTTTATATCTGTAAGCTCTTGGCCTGACTCTAAAAGTCAAGCTTCCTTTTCCCCGCGCCTGTTGTGTTATTCGTTTTCCCATTTTATTCTGTTAACTTCCTATCATATTTTTTATAGTAAGGGTTTGTAGGAGTTATTACTCTGGCTTCTTCTCTTTCTGCTACCAATCCATTAATAATATTTGTTCTAGGACGATATGCAGTTACCAATATATTCTTCCCCTCCCTTCTAGCAAGAATTATTGATTTACCTTCATTTGCCTGAGTGCTTGGTTCTATTTTTTCAATACATTCCCATTCAGTATCCTCTACTCTTTTAATTTTTCCTCCTACTGGTATCTCTTCAAGTGTTTGTTTTCCCATATTAACTTTAAATCATCCCCAACTTTGTCGCAACATCAATTGCAGGATTAGCTTTATTTAATTTAGCATAAACAATCTTTTTATTTTTCCTTATTAAAGTATTAACATCATCAACCTTAACATCAAAAACTTCCTCAATCTGTTTCCTAATCTCTGTTTTTGACAGTCTCCTGTCTGTTTCAAAAATCAAAACATTTTCAGTTTCAATCAGCCTGATTGCTTTTTCAGTTGTTACTGGTTTCATTTTTCTTCTTTATCTTCTTCAGATTTACCTTGAGCCATAATTTCTTTAAGTTCAACAACAGTTTTTTCTAATTCAGATATCTGTGTTCTTTTATTTTCAACGATTTTTGAAAAACATTTTGCCATCCTCATATAAGCTTCTTTTTCTTTAACATCAGGAGTTTTTTTAGCTTGTTCAATAAAATGATCTCTAATCAAAGTATCTAATTTATAAACTTCAAACATATATCCATATAAATCACATTCTAATATCTCTATTGCTCTTTCCTTATTCCCAAGGCGAGATACTTCTTGTGAAAACTGGACAAGCTGATCACAATTATTTACGAAGTTTAAGTCAAATTCTCCATAAGTTTCATGGAATTTTTTATTAGTCATTTTCTTTCTCCTTCTCGCTTGTTTGCTTTATAGTTTTATTAATTTTTTGAGTATTACTAATCTTTTTATCAGTCATCAGGTTCTCCAGCTCTTTCACACCCTCCTCACTAAAAACACACAATCTCGCGCCATTAGCTGCTAAATCACTGACTAATAATTCATTTGCTTTCACAACTTCAATTCCCTTAATCTTCTTTGCTTCATCTTTCCCAATAACAAATAACACCC
>Ga0114923_10001944_pt1 | contig 14142 bp, 12 predicted proteins | sample SumtaG_FD_89578 | JGI IMG/M metagenome (GOLD analysis project Ga0114923, IMG submission 89578) | Deep subsurface microbial communities from Indian Ocean to uncover new lineages of life (NeLLi) - Sumatra_00157 metaG | ecosystem: Environmental > Aquatic > Marine > Oceanic > Sediment | place: near... | reverse complement strand
TTATTCCCGAAGCTGTTACTTCTTCGATAATATATTGTAGAACCGGAATATCAACTAAAGGCCAAAGTTCTTTTGGTAAAACTTTACTCAGGGGTAAAAACCTTGTTCCTAAACCGGCAATGGGAATAATTACTTTTCTAATTTCTGCCATACAAAAAATTCAAACTTTTTGGTCTATTCTTTAGAGGTTTTTCAAAACGCAGTTTGGGTACTTTTTTGTAATTTTTATTTTTAATCCACCCTTTTTTTGTGTAATAATAACAAGCTCCCTGAAAACGTTCGAAAAGACCATAATCACTTTGACAACGTTTGGAAATCCAGTTAGCCATCTTTAATTCCCTTTCGGCCGGGTTGATAGTTAAATGGTCGTATATTGGAGGAATAATTACAAAATCACCCTTTTTAGCTTCAACTACGTAACAATCTTCAATAAATTTTCCCCTACCCTTTTGAGCGAAATAAAAAGCTTTTCCACTTAAAATCTGAATTAGTTCTTGAAAGTTTCCAAGGTGTTTGTGACCTTTTGTTTTTGGAAATTCTCGGCCTAACATTTGATGGGGGATAATAGTAATATCATATCTTAATTCTCCTTTTTCTTTAATTCCTCTCCAAACGTAATAAACTTCAAGATTTGGGACAGCTTTAGCCAGCTTTTGGTCATAAAGAACACTTTCCATCTCATTTAAAAATCTAATTTGAGGTTTAATTTTTTTTATTTCCATGCCCTTTTGGTTTTAACGTACCAATTTTCTATTCCAGAAAATCTTTTCGATGGGTCAGTAATTATTTCTGTATTTATTCCTTTGATTTCTTTTGAAACCAAATAAAGATAGTCTGGGTTGTATAAAAATAATGCCGGAGCATCTTCAATTAAAAGTTCTTGGAATTTTTCTAAAGTTGTCTTTCTTTCGTTTTCGTCTAAGGTTTGACGAGCTTCTTCCAATAATTTATCACATTTTTTATTTTCATATCCTGTTAAGTTTAATCCCGGATCTTTTTTTTGAGATGAATGCCAAAAAGGAAAGGGATCAGGAATTGCCCCTAAAACCTCACCAAATAAAAGCATTTCGTAATTCCTTGGTTTAATGATCTCTTGTTCTAAAGTAGAGACGTCAAAAGTTTTAATTTCAAGATCAATTCCTAATAATTCCCATTGATCCTTCAGAAGAGAAGCTGCTTTTTCTAAAATTGGTTGATTAACCGTAGTCAGGGAAAAAGAAAGAGATACTGTTTCTTCTGGGGGAGGAAAACACATTTCATTTAATTTAGCTCGAGTGCTTTTCAAAACCCTGCCCGTTCCAGTTTCCAACCCATAGGGTTTTAAAATTTCTTCTCTATATTTTTCTTGGAATTTTATTACAGCCGCCTTGGTTTTATTGCCGAAATAACTGGTAATTTCTCCTTCAGGATAAACTTCTGGGTCTTTAGCTAAACATTTTTGTAATTCTTTTACTTCGGTTCCTTGAGAGTCAACTTTGAGATCGCTTTTAAATTGAAAAGCAGGCTCTTTTTTTACAATTTTTATTCTCGGACCGCTATCTGTTTCAGTAAACCCAGTGGTTTCTAAAAGTTGTTTAGCCGCCGCTTGATTAAATTCGTAAATTTTTGAAGGTTCTTCAAATCCATAAATTTGAGGAAGAATAGGGGAATTAACTGCTTTTCCGTGGCCCAACAAAACTCCATTAATTATTTCTTCTTTATTGGTTCCGTAATTTAAAGCCTCTCTTATATTCTTTTCAGATAGTATTTTTGATTCCTCTGGGTTAAAAAACACGGCAAAATATCTTGGCAAAGAAAGAGAATAAAGATTGGTAGAATCGGAGAGATTTGTAAAATTAGCAAGATTATCAGGGGAAGCCAAAGATAGTCCTTTAATTGTACCATTTTTGAAAGCTGAAATTAATTCGTTTTCAGTGTCAAAAAAATAAAAAATAATTTTAGAGATATTAGGATGAGAACCTGAATAATTTGGGTTTACAACTAATTCTGAAGATTTAATATTACCCTGTTTGTCTTGAATTAGATTTTTTAATTTATAGGGACCTGAACCAATTGGTTTTAAGTTATAAATTGACAAGGGAAAATTTTGATAAGAAATATCCTGCCAAATATGTTTTGGTAATATTTTTAAAGTGCAGTTTTCTAAAAAAACAGCAGATGAATTTTTTAGCTCAAAACGAATCCCTAAGTCAGAAATTTTTTCTATTTTTACTCCCAACCAATTCGGTCTTATCGGACTTTTTAAAGAGGGGTTTTGAATTGTTTCTATGGTAAAGATTATGTCATCAGCTGTAAGCGGCTTACCGTCTGACCAAAAAAGGTTTTCTTTTAAATAAAATTCATAAATTTTTCCTTCTTCAAGAATTTTGTATTCCTTCGTTAAATCAGGAATAATTTCCCCATTTTCATTATACTTCATTAAACCCGAATAGATTAATTCAGTTAAATCTCGGTCGACATCTGAAGGAGCAGCATAAATCGGATTGATAAAGCGGGGCGAGCCCAATAATCCTTCAATATACAATCCTCCTTGGGCAGGCCGTATTTCAGTATTTTTTAAATAAAAATTAGTTAAGAGAACAAAAAAACTAATAAAAAACAAAGATAAAAAAGTAAAAAAAACAATCCGTTCTTTTTTTGTAAGAACTTTAAAAAATTGCCTCCATTGATTTTTAGAAGGCCACCTTTTAAATGGAGAGAGCATAATTATAATAAAATAAGATTGAGTAGGGCTAAAATTATAAATAGAGCTCCAAGGATATAGGTTGCCCAAAAAATTTTCTGCTGAACTCCTCGTCTAGTTGAATAAAATCCACCCTCTCCTCCTCCTCCTCCAAAAGCAGACCCTAAATCAGTCCCTCTTTGTTGTAAGAGAACGAAGATAATTAAAAGGACAGCGACGATGATTTGAATAAAAGGTAAAAATTGTTCCATAATGTTTAATTGAGCCTTAACTCCAACCAATTTATTTAGTAATTAATTTTTTTCTTGATTTAAGAAATCCCAAAAGAAGGCTTACTGCCAAAATAATTATTGTCGTCCAGAAAAGAGGAATAATTCCCTGAATTTCCAATTCAGCAGGAAATAAAATATCAGCCACCACCCAGACTATTACCATATTTATTACGAAGGTAAATAAGCCAAAAGTTAATATTCTTAGAGGTAAAGTGATTAACTTTAGAACGGGTTTAATAAAAAAATTTATTAATCCTAAAATAATGCCGGCCAAGGCGAGAGTTTGGAGGGAGCCGCTAAACTCCACTCCCGAAACAAATTTAGCTGCCAGCCAAAAACCAGTTATACCGGCAATAATTTGTAGAATTAATTTTATCATACTTTTTTCATCTTATCAAAAATTCATCTTTTCAGCAAGACCTTTCCTTTAATTTCGAGTAGGGTGAGGAATCAAGGTTCTGCGTCTCAGGTTTTTATGATAAGAAATGGCAAACCTATGAGCTTCATCGCGAAGTTGTAAAATTAAATTAAAAATTTCTCTTGGCAATTTCTTTAATAAAATTGGCTCTTTCTGGCTTTCAATAAATAATTCATTTTTCTTTTTCGCCAAGGCAATAACAGGAATTGTTAATTTTTGATTGTTAATTATTGATTGGGCAGTATTAAATTGAGCTCTTCCACCATCAATTAAAATCAAATTAGGATAAAGCCATTCTTGGTGTTGTAATCTTCGAGATAGCACTTCCTTAATCATTAACACATCATTTGGTTTATCAGAAATTTTAATCTTAAATTTACGATAATGAGATTTATCGGATTTACCATTTATAAAAGTTATCATTGAACCGGTTGCCATTTTTCCCTGGATATTTGAAATGTCGTATGCTTCGATTCTTGAAATTTCCTTTCTGGTTTTTAATATCTTTTGTAGTTTTTTTTGAGTTTCTGACCAATTATTTTTTTGGAAAGGCTGTTCTGATTTAAATATTTTTGTATGAGATATCACTTTTTCCAATGCTTTAATTTTATCTCTAATTTTAGCCGCTTTTTCAAAATCTTGAAGAGCGGAAGCTTTTTTCATTTCTCCTTTTAAATTTATTAAGACAGATTTTCTTTTTCCCTTTAAGACGGAAATTAAATTTTTGATATTTTTTTGACACTCTTTTTTAGAAGGATTAGGTCCAGGACAAAGACTTAAATGACACCAGGGACAAAGGGTTTTGGGATGTTTTTTTATCGTATAATAAGGAAAAATTTTTCTGAGAATTCTTAAAGTTTTTTTAAGAGATGAACCATCAACAAAGGGTCCAATGAATTCAGATTTAAGATTGTTAGTGGTTCTTATGGTTTTAGGGTTATTATGATTTTTACGACTAAAAGTGGGTTGGTGAGTAATAAAAACCTGAGGGCAATCCTCTTTAGTAATCCCAACATAAAAATAATTCTTATCATCTCGCCAGACTACATTAAATTTAGGCTGATATTTTTTGATTAAATTTGCTTCTAAAATTAAGGCTTCAATTTCAGAGTCGGTTTTAATATAGCCGACTTTTGAAACTTGATCGGTGAAAAGACCATCTTTATAGGTAGCTTGGAGGAAATGATTCTTTACTCTTTCTTTAATATTGGTTGCTTTCCCAATATACAAAATTTCTCGCCCGGTTTTAAAAATATAAACCCCTGAATTTTTGGAGAGTTGAGAAACCCTTTCTTTTGCTAAAAATTTAAATTTCTCCATTTTATTCTAAAATTTCTGGCTGAAAATAATTGTTAATTTTAATATTTATGGGTATTACTTCTTTAATTTCACCATTCTCTATTAAAACTTTTATCATTTGACCTTTTATTGTTTCTTTTGAAAAACTTTGGTCAAAAACAAAATTTCCCAAACTATAAACAATCCAACCCTGTTTGTATTTTTCTATTGGTTGAATTATATGGGGATGATGGCCGACTACTAAATCGGCTCCGGCATCGATAACTGCTTTGGAAAATTCAATTTGAAACTGAGTGGGCTGCGAAGAATATTCTTCACCAGAATGTAAAGAGACGATTAAAATATTAACTTGAGATTTAATTTTTTTAATATCTTTTCTGATTTTTTCTAAATCTTTCCAGTTAATCCAAGCAATTCCTGAAGATTTATCAGTTGCTACCCAATAAGGAGAGCCAAGATTGGTATAAGCTAAAAAACCAATTTTTGTTTGTGGTGAGTTTATCGAACTATTCAGTTCTTTGATAATTGGAGAATAAGCCTCTTTTTCATTAAACCCTCCACCAACATAATCTATTCCTACTTCCTTTAATCTTTTAAAGGTATCTTCTAAGGCTTCTTTTCCATAATCAAAGATATGATTATTGGCAACTGATAAGACATCAAAACCAGCGTAGTTTAATCCTTCAATTGCTTCAGGCTCTACCCGAAAAGAATAAATACTGCCAACTTTCACACCTTTATCAGAGATTGGCCCTTCTAAATTTCCAAATAAAATATCTCCTTTTTTTAGGTCTCTGACAATTTTTAGAAATGGAAATTTAAAATCTCCACCCCCCTCTTTTTTAATCATATATTCCACTCCTCGGTCAAGCATAATATCACCAACCAGAATTAGGGAAGTTTTTTTACCTTCGGTTAGTTTATTTTGGTCTGAAAATATTTTCGAAACCTGAGCTGGTGAAGAATTGATTTTAATTAAAAAAGAACTTCCAATAAATAAAATTATTCCTAAAATAAGGATTAGAAGATATGACAATAATTTTTTCCTTGAGAGATTTTTCATCTTTCTATTATACCTCTATTCATATCTTTATTAAATTTTTTTCAAATTTATAGTATAATAAATATTGTATATTGTATGATCGAAATAACCTCGACTATTAATAGAAAAGAAAGATATTCCTCTCGTTTTTCTCAAGGGGTGAGAGTAGGTTTTCCTTGGCATCTTTTTCAAAAGAAAGGTCTGGGTTTCACTTTAATTGAATTGATGGTTGTTATTGCCATTATTGGAATTTTAGCCTCTTTTATTTTAATATCTTTAAGTAGTACAAAGGTTAAAGCTAGAGACGCTAGAAGAAAAATAGATTTACACCAGATTCAAGCAGCTCTTGAGATGTATCATATTGAAAATAAACAATATCCTTATTCTGATATTGCAGTGGTTGAGGAGTGGGAAGCTAGTACCGGTTGTGGTGGCAGTTATATTACCATTTCAACCCTTACATATTTCCTTAAAGATTTAGTGAATGAAGAATTGTTTGGTAATCTGCCTCGTGATTCTATTAATGATGTGGATCATTCCTATCTATACGTTAATTGGTCAATACCTTTAAACCCTATTGATCCTGGTTGCACAAACAATTCTCAGCAATTTGGTTTGATTACATTATTAGAAAAAGAACAGCCTGTAGGTGGAGATTCAGATTGTGATCCAGCAATTCCTCCACCCTTCTGTGTTTATGTAATAATTGGAGTTCAGAATCCGTAATTAATAATTATCTAATTAGCTGGTGGGGCTTTAAAATCCCACCAGCTTTTTATTATTGAAAATTTTTAATATTTGGAGCATAGCAAACAAAGCTTGATATGTCGCATCTTATGCGCTATAATGAATAACTTTTATGGCTGAAAATTTCATTAAAATTCGGGGAGCCCGCGTTCATAATCTTAAAAATATTGATCTAGATATACCGAAAAATAAATTAGTGGTGATTACCGGAATTTCGGGCTCGGGAAAATCTTCTCTAGCTTTTGATACTTTGTATGCTGAAGGTCAAAGAAGATATGTTGAATCGTTATCTACTTATGCCCGGCAATTTTTAGGAGTAATGGATAAACCCGACGTTGATAAAATTGAGGGGATTTCGCCGGCTATTTCTATTGACCAGAGAAAGGCAGCTCATAATCCTCGTTCAACCGTTGGAACGATTACCGAAATATATGACTACCTCCGTCTTTTATTTGCCAGAATTGGCAAACCCCATTGTCCAAAATGCGGTAAAAGTATTTCACGACAGACAATTGATCAAATAGTAGAACAAATTCTGAAATTACCTCAAAAGACTGAGATTACTGTTTTGGGTCCGGTAATTCGTGGAAAAAAGGGAGAACACTACGGGGTTTTAGAAGAAATTCAAAAGGGAGGATTTATTAGGGCAAGAGTTGACGGATTTTTATATAGAATTGAAGAAGCTTTGAAAAAAACTTTGGACAGAAAGAAAAAACACAATATTGAGGTAGTAGTGGATAGATTGGTTATTGATAAGGGTTTGGATGAATCGAGACTGGTTGATTCAGTGGAAACAGCTCTGAAGTTGGGAAAAGGAATAGTGATAATAAATCAGGATCCAAAGCTTAAAGCCCTAAAACCTAATAACTTAATCTTCAGTGAGCATTTTGCCTGTGAGGAATGCGGTATTTCTTTACCGGAATTAGAACCTCGACTTTTCTCTTTTAATAGTCCCTATGGAGCTTGTTCATCTTGTCAGGGTTTGGGAGAAAAATTAGAAGTTGATCCTAAATTGGTTATTCCTAATCAAAATTTGTCTATTGCCGAAGGGGCAATTTTTCCCTGGGCTCATGCTTCCCATAAAGTTGGAAGACAGGGCTATTTCTGGTTGCAACTTTCTGATTTAGCCGAGAAATACAAATTTTTTCTAGATACCCCCTTGAAAGATCTACCAAAGAAAATTATTAATTTAATTTTATACGGTAACAGAGAATCTGTTTCGTATCAAGCAGGCTCTGGTGCGGGGTTTGAAGGAGTGATCCCTAATTTAGAAAGAAGGCACCGTGAAACTGATTCAGAATATACCAGAGAGGAAATTGAACAATATATGATAGAGAAAAAATGCGAGATCTGTCAAGGAGAAAGATTAAAACCAGAAGTGTTAGCGGTAACAGTTGGAGGATATTCGATTGATAAAATCGTGGAGATGTCAATTAATAAAGAAAAAGAATTTTTTACCAATCTAAAACTCAAAACAGAAGAATTAAGTATTGTTCAGCCGATTGTTAAGGAAATTATTAACCGCCTTCAATTTTTAATTGATGTTGGACTTGACTATTTAACCTTAAATAGAAAAGCAGATACTTTAGCTGGAGGAGAAGAACAAAGGATAAGATTAGCTACTCAGATTGGTTCAAAATTAACCGGCGTTTTATATATATTAGATGAACCTTCAATTGGGCTTCATTTCAGGGACCAGGGCAGGCTTATTGAAACTTTAAAAAAACTTCGGGATCTTGGCAATACAGTTATTATTGTTGAACATGACCCCCAGACAATAATGGCAGCTGATTGGATAATCGATATTGGGCCGAAGGCGGGAAAGCACGGTGGTCGAGTCACCTTCAAAGGAACATCAAAAGAATTACTGAGATCCAAAACTCTTACCGGAGATTATTTAGCCGGAAGAAAGAAGATTGAAATTATAGAGAAACCACAGGGGAAAAAAAATGAAAAAGCTGGAGATCACAGTCAGTCAGCTGTAAATAATTTTTTAATAATCAAAAAGGCAGCTGAACATAATTTAAAAAACATTAATGTAAAAATTCCCTTAGGTAGGTTTATTTGTATTACCGGAGTTTCAGGTTCCGGGAAAAGTAGTTTAATGAATGATATTTTAGCTAAGGCCTTAATGAGAAAATTTTACAGGGCAAAAGAGAAGCCGGGGAATTACGAAGAAATTTTAGGAATCGAAAACCTGAATAAGGTTGTCTTGGTGGATCAATCACCAATTGGTCGGACTCCCAGGTCAAATCCAGCTACTTATACCGGAGCCTTTTCTTATATTCGTGATCTTTTTACTAAAACCAAGGAAGCCAGAATTAGAGGATACCAGCCTGGACGTTTTTCTTTTAATGTTAAAGGAGGAAGGTGTGAATCCTGTGAAGGTCAGGGTCAGAAAAAAATTGAAATGTATTTTTTGCCCGATGTCTATATTCAATGCTCGGAATGTAAAGGAAAAAGATTTAATAAAGAAACCTTATCCATTGAATACAAAGGAAAGAATATTTCTCAAATTCTTGAGATGACAATTGAAGAATCTTTAGATTTTTTTAAAAACATTCCCGGGCTCTATGAAAAATTAAAAACTTTAAATGAGGTTGGCTTGGATTACATACAACTTGGCCAACCAGCCACTTCTTTATCTGGGGGAGAAGCCCAGAGGGTGAAGTTGGCTACCGAGCTTTCTAAAAAAGCTACCGGTAATACATTATATATATTAGACGAACCAACCACCGGATTACATTTTGATGATATTAAAAAATTGATCCAAGTTTTAAAAAGTTTGGTTGAAAAAGGAAATACAGTTGTTTCTATTGAACACAACCTTGATTTTATCAGGAATACAGATTGGATCTTAGATTTAGGTCCGGAGGGCGGAGAAAGAGGAGGATATATTGTGGCTGAAGGAACACCAATCGAAATTATTAAAAACAAAAAAAGTTATACTGGACAATATTTAAAAAAGGTATTAACTTAATAACACAAAGAGAGCAGGTCGATTCCAAGGAGCGTATTATTAGGTACGCTCTCCTTTTTCTTTTAACTCTTGACAAATTTCTGTTAATCCCTAAAATTAATTAGTAGTCTAAATTAGCACTCAAAGGTCGCAACTGCTAAAACAAAAATTATTTATTAGAAATATTAAAGATTAGATTCTTAAAAAGCTAATCAGTTAATAACCAAACAGTTAAAATATGGACATTAAACCTTTATCAGATCATATTCTTATTGAACCAATTAAAGAAGAAGAAAAAACCAAAACCGGGATTTTACTTCCTGAAACCGCTGAGAAAGAAAGGCCTGAACAGGGAAAAGTAATTGCCGTAGGGCCGGGCAGGAAAACTTCTTCTGGTAAAATTATTCCTCTGGACGTAAAAGAAGGGGATAAAGTTTTATTTACTAAATACGGTCCAAATGAAATCAAGGTCGACGACAAAGAATATTTAATTGCCAAAGAGGAGGATATATTGGCGATTTTAGAATAAGAACTCATATCGGAAGGAGGTCGGGGGAGAGGGCGAGCGATTAACTTATATAATACCACTATGTCAAAACAAATTTTTTATCAAGAAACAGCTCGAAAAAAATTAAAAATAGGTGCCGATAAATTAGCCAGCGCTGTCAAAGTTACTTTGGGGCCCAAGGGAAGGAATGTTGTTTTAGACAAAGGTTTTGGAGCGCCAACCATCACTAATGATGGTGTAACTATTGCCAAAGAAGTTGAGTTAGAAGACAAAATAGAAAACCTGGGAGCCGAAATTGTAAAAGAAGTGGCTGAAAAAACCAATGATATTGCCGGTGACGGCACAACTACGGCCGTGATTCTGGCTCAGTCAATAATTTCTGAAGGTCTCAAAAATGTAGCTGCTGGTGCCAATCCCTTGGCTTTAAGAAAAGGAATAGAGAAGGGAGTGGAAAAAATTATTGATGCCCTAAATAAAATATCAAGAAAAATTTCTACTAAAGAAGAAATGGCTCAGGTTGCCACTATTTCAGCCGAAGATGAAGGAATCGGTAATTTAATTGCCGAAGTAATGACAGAAGTCGGCAAAGATGGAGTAATTACAGTGGAGGAGTCAAAAACTTTTGGTATCCAAAAAGAGGTCGTTACGGGATTTCAGTTTGATAGAGGTTATATTTCGCCTTATATGATAACTGATGCCGAAAGAATGGAAGCAGTTTTTGAGGACTCTTTTATTTTAATTACTGATAAAAAGATTTCTTCTTTACAAGAAATTATACCCGTTTTGGAATTAGTAGCCAAAAAGGGCAGAAAAGAATTAGTAATTATTGCCGATGAAGTTGAAGGTGATGCTTTAGCTACCTTAGTCGTCAACAAACTTCGGGGAATCTTCAATACTTTAGCAATAAAAGCTCCAGGGTTTGGTGATCGAAGAAAAGAATTACTAGCAGATATCAGAGGTGTTGTTGGGGGTACTGTAATTTCTGAGGAAGTTGGCTTGAAGTTAGAGAATATCACAGAAAACGACTTAGGTTCGGCTGGAAAGGTAATTTCAACCAAAGAAAACACCACCATTATTAGAGGAGGCGGAGGAGAGGGAAAATTTACTGACAGTGGCATACAAGACAGGATTAATTTAATTAGGGCAGAATTAGAAAAGAGCGATTCTGAATTTGATAAAGAAAAATTACAGGAACGTCTTGCAAGATTATCTGGAGGAGTGGCGGTGATTAAAGTGGGAGCAGCAACTGAAGTAGAACAGAAAGCTAAGCAACACAAAACAGAGGATGCTCTATCAGCAACAAAAGCTGCAGTAGAAGAAGGGATTGTCCCTGGAGGGGGTGTGGCTTTATTAAGAACTATTAATAATTTAGATGAATTAAATTCAGAAGGAGATGAATTGACCGGAATTAACATTTTAAAGAAAGCATTAGAATCTCCCATACGTCAAATCGCTCAAAACGCCGGAATAGACGGAGCAGTAGTTTCCCAAAAAGTAAAAGAAGGGAAAGATGGTTTTGGTTTTAACGCTCAAATACTGGAATACGGTGATTTAATGACAGCCGGTGTTGTTGATCCCACTAAAGTAGTTAGGTCGGCTCTCCAGAATGCCGCTTCCGCCGCTGCCATGTTTTTAACCACAGAAGTAGTGATAGCAGAAAAACCAGAAGAGAAGAAAGAAAAAGGCGGAATGCCCCCAATGCCCGAAGACTATTAAGAAGTTCATAATCGTTAGGAAAAAGCCCCGTCCCGGTAAATACCTGGGCGGGGTTTTGTTATTGATAAAAAATTTAGGTATAATAATATAATAAACCAATGTTAGAAACCTATCCCGAGAAACCAAAGATATCAGAGGTAATTTCCATTGTTGCTCATCAGTTGAAAAATCCCCTTTCTGTTATTAAAGGGTATCTGGAAGTTTTGCTTTCCGGTGACTTTGGGAAAGTCAATCAAAAACAAGAAGAATATCTTTCAGATGCCTTGGAGAACGTTAAAATAATGAGAAAGATTGTAGGTTACCTTTTGGATGTTTCTCGAATTGAAGAAAAAAAATATATAATTAAAACAAAACCAGTTGCTCTCGGAGATTTAATCCAAGAAGTAATAAACGATTTTTCATCTTTGGCTAAAGCTTCCAACTGTGAAATTTTCTTTAAAAAACCAAAAGATTTTCCTTCAGTTTCAGCCGATCCTTTAAGAATTCGCCAGGTGATAGAGAATTTAATTTCCAACGCTTTAAAATATAGATCGGTTGGTGGGGGAAAATTAGAAATAAGGCTTTCTAAAAAGAATAAAGAAGTTGTGGTGAGTTTTAAAGATAATGGAATTGGCATCCCTAAGGAAGAATTTAAAAAAGTTTTTTCTAAATTTTATCGTTCAGAATCAGCAGTAGAGCTTGATCCCAGCGGTACCGGCCTTGGTCTTTACATAAGTAAAGCAATTATTAAACTCCATGGAGGCAAAATATGGTTCAAAATAAATAAAGATTTTGGGACAACTTTTTATTTTACTATTCCAATTGCCAAGATTTAAATCATCTTTATGTCCAATAAAAAACAGAAAATTTTAATGATTGAGGATGATAAGTTTTTGAGAAAAATTTACCGAGATAAGCTAACTCGGGCCGGTTTTGTCTTTATAGAGGCAACTAATGGAATAGAGGGTGCCAATAAGATTATTTCTGAAAAACCAGATTTGGTTTTATTGGATTTAATTTTACCAAGAAAAAACGGCTTTGATGTTTTAATTGACATGAAGAGAAATCTAAATACTAAAAATATCCCGGTTATTATTCTTTCCAACCTTAGTCAGGAGTTAGATATCAAAAGGGGGCTTTCCTTTGGGGCTGAGGATTACTTAGTAAAAACCGATATTAGTTTATCGGAAGTAGTAGATAAGGTAAGAGGATGGCTGGTGAAAACCAAAAAAATAAAATGAAACTTACCAAACCACTCTTCAAAAAACTTTTAGTTGATTCAAAGCTGATTTCTCAGAAAGATTTTGTTTTAGCCCAAAAGGAGGCCAAGGAAAAGAAAAAACCCCTTGAAGAAGTTATTATTGAAAAAGGCCATATTTCCGATGAAGATTTGGGAAAACTTTTGGCAGATGAAATTGGTTTTCCTTTTGTCAATCTAAGGAAACAGAAGATAAAAAAAGAAGTTTTAGAGATAGTTCCGGAAATTGTTGCCAGAAAACAAGAAATCATTGTTTTCGAGAAAACAAAAGACGGATTAAAGATGGCAATGGCTCAACCAACAAATTTAGAAATTCAAGAATTTATTGAGAGAAAAACCGGAAATAAAGTTATCCCTTATTTTGCCACTGCTAAAGATATTAGAGAATCTTTAAATCATTATAAAAAAGAAATAAAAGAAGAGTTTGAAGAGTTGCTTGGTAAAACTTTAAAAGATTTCAAAGAAAAATTAAAATCTCCAGAAGTCCTAAGGTTACCTGTAATTAAAATGGTTGATTTGATTTTAAATTACGGTTATAGTAATCGCGCCTCAGATATCCACATTGAGCCATATGAAGAGAAGACAATTCTTCGATACAGGATAGACGGTATTTTGCATGATATTTTAACTCTACCAAAGTTTTACCATGATTTTTTGGTTTCCCGAATTAAGATTTTAGCCAAATTGCGTACCGATCTTCATGAAGCTCCCCAGGATGGTCATTTTTCTTTCCGAGTTCCAAAAGAAAAGGTTGATGTAAGAGTTTCGGTAATTCCAATTGAAAAGGGTGAAAAGACAGTGATGAGGCTTCTATCAGAAAAAGCCCGACGCTTTAACTTAAAAGATCTAGGAATAGAGACAAGAAATTTGGAAATTATTAAGAAAAATTTGAAAAGATCCTGGGGGATGATTTTAGCTTCCGGTCCCACCGGTTCTGGGAAAACTACCACCTTGTATGGAATGTTGAAGATTTTAAATAAGAGAGAGATTAATATTACTACCATTGAGGATCCAATTGAATATGACATTGAAGGAATTAATCAGATTCAAGTTAACCCCAAAACCAATCTAACTTTCGCTCGGGGTCTTAGGTCGATAGTCCGCCAAGACCCTGATATTATTATGGTTGGGGAAATTAGAGATGAAGAAACGGCAAAATTAGCTGTTAATGCCGCATTGACCGGCCACTTAGTTTTGTCAACTTTTCACTCTATTGACGCTTCAACCACTTTGCCTCGGCTTTTAGATATGGGAATTGAAC
>Ga0114923_10001943_pt1 | contig 14149 bp, 22 predicted proteins | sample SumtaG_FD_89578 | JGI IMG/M metagenome (GOLD analysis project Ga0114923, IMG submission 89578) | Deep subsurface microbial communities from Indian Ocean to uncover new lineages of life (NeLLi) - Sumatra_00157 metaG | ecosystem: Environmental > Aquatic > Marine > Oceanic > Sediment | place: near... | reverse complement strand
GCTCACCATCGACAAGGCCCTTTAGGTTATTGGAAACCGGACTGCCACCAACCTATAATAAATCAAGGAGAACTAAGATGCCACGCAAGGACGGAAAGATATGGATGGCGGGGTTTGTTGGTGTTGAGGTACGCACAACAGCCACCACAGGCACCGGGGCATTGAAGCAGGTAATGAAAGATCATTTTAACAGCGACGCCTATGACCTTTGTGGTATGCAATGTGGCAAAGACAGAAAAGGACAAAGTGAAATACAAGCGATGGTTCGACATGGTGATGGGCAAGGGCGGCAATGGCCTGTACGTGCTGTACTTGTTGAGTTACTGTAATGACAAAACACTTCGCCAACAGCAAGGGGGCCGTGTATAAAACAGAAGAAGCTACACCCAAATGTGGCGACTACTGCGACGCGTGCGGAGATTGCCTAGTATGCCATGATGAAGATGGTTGTGAACGTACCCCCGACAGGAAACACTTTTGGGTTATTTACAATTAAAACCACGAATAAGGAGAAAGAGGATGGCTAAAAACGGATTAAAGGTTTGGAAAGAGCGGGGAATGGCTGCTGAGAAAAAATTGAAGGATGGATTGGTACGTGAAAAGCGATTAGAAGAACAGTTCAAAAACATGGCCAAACATCTACACGATCTGGCAAAAACCATGGAAGCTATTGTGGCGGAGGATGAATGGGCTAAATAAAGCCTTGCTTTTATTTGTGCATTTTGTTACAATGTACACATTGCCAACCACAAGGGAACCAAATATGCCGACCAAACTCGAACAACTCAAGAAACTATGGGACGCCGGGGACTACCGAAACGCCTTGAAACTTGCAGCCACGTGGCCACGCTTAGGCGAACACAAGAAAGCCATCCAGCAAGGATGGGCGGCGGCGTGGAACCCGGGTTTTTACCATCAAATGGGCAAGGACCCGGCAGCGCTATACCGTGACGGCCTTGGTGCGCTAGCCGAACGTTATGACCTGACTTTACCAACAAAAGAAGGCACACGCACAGATGATCCAGACCCGGGATTTATTACAGAAGGCCACAAACAATGACTGAACACAACCTTCACGCCGACACAGGCTTCTTTGGATTACAACCCACCACCGGACGCCTCAAACAACGGTTCACCATGCCACCCTTTTCGGTATGGAATACACGGGAAGGTGATTGGCAAAACCGCCGCCGCCTGTGGCTTGCCAAGGGCATCCAAAGTGAAGAAGGGCGTGATGGTAAGCTTACCTACTCTATCCCCGAAACCCTAAAAGATGGCCGCAAAGGTGCCCGCATTGAATCACAGACCAGCATCTTTGACCCGGTAGTGTGCGAGCTCGTTTATAAATGGTGGTGCCCGCCCGGGGGCATAGTGCTGGACCCATTTGCCGGGGGTAGCGTGCGGGGCATTGTGGCTTCCGTGCTGGGCCTCAAATACATGGGCATCGAACTCCGTGGTGAACAAGTAGAAGCAAACCGCACCCAAATCAACAAATACACACAAGGCCAATACACCCCAAAATGGAAACAAGGGGACTCCTTTAAACTACTTCCCAAAGCCCCCGCCTGCGACTTCCTGTTTAGCTGCCCGCCCTACGGCAACCTTGAAGTATACAGCGACGAACCGGAAGACATTTCAAACATGCCCTATGATGAATTCCTCGTGCGTTACCGAGCCATAATCGAAGCCGGGGTAAGCAAACTAAAACCAAACCGCTTCGCCTGCTTCGTGGTGGGCAATTACCGGGCCAAAGACAAGGACCGCCGCCAAATGCTTGATTTTGTTGGCGATACGGTACGTGCCTTTGAGGACGCCGGTGCCCAATACTACAATGACATCGTTTTAATTAACGCTGTGGGAACCGGGGCCATGCGGGCGAACACATTTTTTGTACGGGGAGCGCGAAAAATAGTGAAGTTGCATCAGAATGTACTGGTGTTTGTGAAAGGCGACCCAAAGATCGCGGCCCAAGGCATCCCCGTTGATGCCGGAACGGACACGAACGGAAAAGAAACTTCAAAATAATCCAAATATAATCATCCTTTGGGTTGTAGTATATAGTGAAAGTTAAAGCAACCAAGGAGGCCTAAGATGAGTGCAAACACAACAAAAACCGACGGACATTTTAAGGGCGACGCTTACTCCTTAAATGGAGTAAAAATAAACTTACATGGAGACGTGTTTTTTGAGGCCGAACTCCTTGAAGGTGTGCGCAAGGGGGAACTAATAGTAATACCGGAACACAACAAACACTAGCAAACACACACAACCAAGGAGACCGAACGATGGCAACCGCTGCCGCTGTAACCACGCCCCCGACCAACGCCGATGAAGCCTATAAGCTTGTAAAGAACCTGATCTTCCACCAGGTACACAAATTCCGCAACCAATATGGCGGAGAGTTTGATGAATTGGTAGGTGAAGCAAACGAAGCATTTGTGCGGGGGCACCAGCAATTTTGCCGGGGCACAAGCCCCACCGGCAGGGTCATTGAAGCAGATTATGGCACAGAAATACGGCGCTGGGTGTGGTACACATTGTTTGATAAAATGCGGACACGAGTACGGCGACAAAACCACACCCCGATGGAAGCTATTTGTGACCGCGACTTTGCCGCACCGGCCACCACACACAACACGGAATGGGCCGAAGAATTAAGCGATGACGCCCGCTATGCCGTGGAACTGGTGTTGCACCCACCCGAAGCGATAGAAGCCACCGCCGAAGCCAAAGGCGGCGAACCACGCAATTACCGGAGCACGGTACGGCAATACCTGCGGACGCAGGGGTGGGCTGTGGCGCGGGTGAACGAAGCCTTCAGTGAAATAAAAGGAGCACTCGGATGATTACACCAACACAACACCAAGTATACATGCACCCAGTACCGAAAAATGATTGCATGTACCTATACTTCGATCTAAACGGGAGATGGGATCTTGAAGGGCATGGATGGTTTCCCCGGACGGAAGGTAAAAGAGGCCGTCCACAAGCACCCAACCGCCAAACCATCATGGAAGCCAACAATGGCGCATTACCGGGCCTCGTAAAAGGAGCTATGGCACACAACCTTTGTATCATAGTGATGCCATACGACTGCTGTGACCAATCGGCAACGTACCCATGGATGCTACACCCCATCGAAAGCGAGAAATAATGCCACCAGCCAAACCATATAAGTATCAAAAAGAAGGCGTCCTAGACATGGAGGATTTCCTGGAGGTTGGTGGTGGCACGTTGCTTGCCGACGACATGGGCCTCGGGAAAACCTTGCAAACCCTTTGGCTTATGCAGCGCCACACAGTAGCCCAAATGTTCCCCGCACTGGTGGTATCACCGGTGAAATACGTGTGGGAGCATGAAGCGAAAACCCATGTTAATCTCCGCGCCCAGGTATTGGAAAGCCAAACACCCCCCAAGGACCATTTCGAGTTCACCCAGAAACTTATGGTAATAAACCCCGACATCCTTATGTATTGGCTACCCTACCTGAAAAAAATCGGCTTACAAACCCTTGTGCTGGATGAATGTCAATTCTTCACAAACCTCACCACCAAACGCACCAGGGCCACCATTGAATTAGCCCGCATGGTGCCCTTCCGCATGGCATTAAGTGGCACGCCCCTCACAAACCGGCCCGCCGAACTATGGCCAACCCTACACATGCTACGTCCGGACGAATTCCCATCCTTTTTCTCCTTTGCCCAAGAACACTGCAAACCCAGAAAAAGGTTCGGCAAATGGGAATTTAAGGGGGCCGAAAACCTCCCAAAACTACATGCCAAGCTCCGGCGGACATGTATGGTGCGCAGGCTTAAAGAAGATGTATTGAAAGACCTACCCAGCAAAGTCCGCCGGGTGGTGCCTATGGACCTTTCTGACCGAGCCGAATATGACCACGCCAAAAACGACTTCCTGGGATGGCTTGCGCAAAACCATTCCGCAGGCAAGGCAAGCCGGGCGGCCCGGGCCGCCGCCGTGACCCGCATAGGCTACCTATTACGCTTGGCCGCCCGGCTTAAAGCCCGGGCCGTGGTAGGTTGGGCCAATGCATTCCTAGACGAATTCCCCAACGAAAAACTCGTGTTGTTCGCCGTACATAAAAAGATGATAGACGTACTGCAACGGCGCATCCCCACCAAAAGTACCACCGTAGACGGCAGTGTAACGGGACGGCGACAGAAACTTGCTGTGGACCAATTTCGGCATGATAAGGAAACACGATTATTCATAGGTAACATCAAGGCCGCCGGTACCGGGATCAATGGCCTTCAAGACACATGTTCAAACCTAGCCTTTGTGGAGCTTTGGTGGCGACCCGGGGACCACATCCAAGCGGAAGACCGCATCCACCGCATCGGCCAAAAGGGGGTCGCATGGATAAACTACTTGGTCGCCGGGGGTACCATAGAGGAAGACCTATGCCGTATCATCCAAACCAAGCAAGACGTGATCCGCGCAACCCTTGACGGTGGGGCTTATGAAAGCGACATGGACATATTCGACCAACTAATAGAAATAATGGAGGTGAAAAAGTGAACCCGGAAAGACCAAAAAAGACAAGCATTCACACGCGCAACATCTCACAAAACGTGAAAACACAATTCAAAGCATACTGCGCCGCACGTGGATACACTATGGAAGCCGCCGTGATAGCCCTTTTGAAAAAAGCCGCACGTGAAAACATGATCCTCCCAGATGCACGTAAACGTGAAAGGAACCCCCATGCCTAAAATCTGCTACACACCCGAACGACGATTTACTCGCCAATGGCTCAAGATGATTGCCATCGCGAACACCATACTAGAAGAATACCAAGAGCAAGGGTTTAAACTGACATTACGTCAATTATACTACCAAATCGTCGCCCGCAACCTTTTCCCGGAAGACCGTAAATGGGTACGCCACGGGGGCAAATGGGTCAAAAACGCCGATGGAACCAAAAACGCCGACCCGAACTATAATTGGATTGGTGTCATCATCAATGATGCTCGTTTGGCTGGCCTGGTGGATTGGAACCACCTCGTAGACCGCACCCGCAACCTCAAGGATCTAGAACATTTTAATGGCGCGGAAGACGCCCTGGCCAAACTTGCCGGATGGTACCACGTAGACATGTGGGAAAATCAAAAAGTTCGCCCAGAAGTGTGGATTGAAAAAGATGCCCTGACAGGTGTTATCGAAGGTGTATGCCAACAGCTTGACGTACCATTTTTTTCATGCCGTGGCTATACGAGCCAGAGTGAAATGTGGCGTGCAGGGCAGCGGCTTGCGCACTGGCATGATTTAGGCTACACCACACACATCATCCACCTTGGTGACCATGACCCAAGTGGTATCGACATGAGCCGCGACATTTTTGACCGAATGGAAATGTTTATGGGTGGTACCGAATTTGAACGCATTGCCCTCAACATGGACCAGGTAAGGCTTTATGACCCACCACCAGACCCGGCAAAAATAACAGATAGCCGGTGCAAGGCATATATTGAACGATTTGGCGGTGAAAGCTGGGAGCTTGATGCCCTTGAACCTTCGGTAATGAACGACCTAATAACAAATGCTGTTATAGCCTTGCGGGACGAGGGTGTTTATAAAGAAGACCAGGCACATAAAAACAAAGTGAAAGACAAATTATACACCCTCGCCGATAACTGGAACATACCCATTGATCGGTATGACATCACTGCGTGCCACGGATCAGAATTAGACGTAGAAGAAATGGATAACGGTGAGTGGGTACGACACGAAGACATCACACACCTCCAAGACAACGAATGACAATGCCAACCATAGAAGACATCCTAGTAGAATACAACGTGCCACACGTGGGGGCCGGCCACAAGCACGGGCGGCTCGGATGGGTACAGGTGGATTGTCCTTTGTGTGGTGGTGCTGGGAAATACCATTTGGGCATTTCCTTATCTACCGGGGCCTCATCCTGTTGGCGGTGTGGACGGCAAAACACAGCGCGAGTTCTTGCGGAACTAACGGGGCAAAATGCCCGGGCCATGCGGGAACGTATAGATGACGCCTCCTTAGCACGTGCCCCGGTTCGCAAGACAGGCCGCCTGGTACTGCCTGCGGGGCGAACACCCCTTGGGCCGGGGCATAAGGCCTATTTAACCGCACGGGGCTTAGACGCCGCCGACATGGCCATGACGTGGGGCGTTGAAGGTATTGGCCAGACCCGGCTGCTACGGTGGCGGTTGTTCATCCCCATCATGCACCACGGGGAAATTGTTTCATGGACCACACGCTCCATCCGCCCCAAAGAAAAACAACGCTACATATCGGCATCGGCGGAACATGAATCAATTGCTCACAAGAGCATCCTTTATGGTGCGGACTATGCCCGGCACGCCATTATTATTCACGAGGGGCCAGTCGATGTATGGGCTACCGGCCCGGGGGCCGTGGCCACCTGTGGCACCGCATACACGGAGGCCCAGCTTTTGGCGATGTCACGGTATGCGGTGCGGGCCGTATGCTTCGACACCCACCCGGAAGCACAGGCCCGAGCGCGGGAGCTGGCAAACGCCCTATCCGTGTTCCCGGGCACCACCCACACGGTAGTTCTTGAGACGGGGGAAGACGCCGGAGATGCCGATCCTGGGGAACTTGCAGAATTACGAACAGCCTTTCTTTCTTAAGTTTCTTCACCTTGTACCGATACTAGGATATAAACAACAAAGGAGCAAAAACATGGCTTACAAAATTTGGATAAAAGCAACAATAACTGACACGGAGACAGGAGAAGATTGTGACGCTGGTATATTTACTGATTTGGTGGGTGTACAAGTTGAATTTGAAAAACTGGAAGACGCAATTGAAGCACTTAATGATTTCAGAAATGGAGACGGGATCACACAGACACATCAGAATACTTTGTAACCACCAACCAAGGAGAAGAACGATGTCATATGGAAACCTAACGAGAGAAGAGGCGGTTAAGCTGCTAGAGTCCGGCTTTTGGAGCGAAATGACGTTCGAGCAAAGGGCAAAATTTCAACTTTACGAAAAACGACTCTGTATGCCGTTCAGCGTATTCCAGGAGGCTATTGAGAAAACTCTAGGCCGCTCTGTGAGGGAGTGGGAATTTGCAGAACCGGATCACCTTAAGCTCGAAATGCTCGGAGAGTCACCGGCCCCGACGCTTGAGGACATCATGAACTTGATTCCTGGTGACAAGCGGGTGCTTATTACCCACTAAATGCACATGACTACCTACACCAACCAAGGAGAAACGAGATGAAAGTCAGGCTCATTGAAAAAAATGGGATGTATGTGGCGCAGGGAAAGAAATGTGGTTCCAAAAAGTGGGGGCACCCTAAAACCCTAAAGACCTGGAAAGGAAGAAATACCAAGGGCCGCGTCATTACCTGGTTTGGGCAATGGGCGAGGGAACAGGGGCACGTGGTGGCCAGTATATTTGGCAAAGGGCCACTATTTTAATTGATTGTACAAACCGCGCCGACTATGGTATTATACCTTTTGCAGGACGGTACAAAAACGAACTCTTTTTTAGAAGCCGCGTTCATCGTATACCTGTACCGTCCTGCAAGACTTTACACTGCGATTGAACGCGGCTTTTTTGATGGAGCTTGAAGTATGGAAACTGAAAAACTTCCCTTTGAATTGGACTACATGGTCCTTCCCCGGCCCGTAGCATGTGCCGTGATGCGCAGGCACATCAAAATGCTTGAGCTTATGGTGTACGCCATTATACAAAACTACACACGAAGTCCGCGTGGGTGTTTTGTATCAAACGCACGGTTTGCCCTAGAATGCAACACCGCCCCCACAAAGATTACCCAGGCCATATCCAACCTCAAAAAGATGGGCTTTGTGGTACAGGAAAGTTTCGATGGACGTAAACGATATTTAAGGGCGGTTGGGTATGATGCCTCAGTGGTAAATGAAACACCCAAGAAACCACGTAAAAAAACAGCCTCCCCCGATTTAGGGGAGGCTGATCACACCAAATCGGGGGAGGAGAGGAGTATTAAGTTTAATAAACAATTATCCCGACCTACGGTACGGGAAAGCGATGGTGGATTTGGTATGGTAGAAAACACCACCAAAGCATCCCAATTTGACATTGACATCGCCACCAAACTCTTCCATGCCATCAAAAAACTACCACCACGCACCACCAAGGTCGGTAGGGCCAAGCCCGCAGCATGGGCAAAACACATCCGCCTCCTACGCACCATCGATGAAGTAGACGAAACCACCATCGAAAAAGTCATGGATTGGTACACCCACCACATAGGCGAAGAGTTTGTGCCGGAAGCTTATGCGGGTGAAAGTTTCCGCAAAAAGTTTGCTGCCATCGAACGGCAATATGGGCGCGACCTTAAAAGTGCTATAGAGGTAAGCCCCGAAGCCGCCACACTGGCTGAACGTCTTGCGACCTTGGCCTGGCCCATGGGAAGCGGTGAAAGCGTGCCAGCGGCGACCCAGGCATGTTTGACGGCCTATACAACATGGGTTCGTAAGCAAATAGCTTTTGTGAATAAGTTACGCCGGAACGACCTCAAAGATTGTTATGGTAAAGAACGCCAGAGATTGCTTAGGTTAGGTGATCACCTGGTCTATGTAATGCCACCCCCGGCACATTTTGTTCGGTTATGGATGGAGCATGTGAATGGCCAAGTGCATGGATGGGATGATTGGAGCGGTGAACTTGGCCCGTTGGTGTTTAAACCAGAAGCAAGCCGGTGGCGGAACATGGGCCGAGGCTGGGCAAATGATTACGCCCATGACCCGGACCGTTGGGATAGGTTTTGTGAGGTAATGCAAAGTGAAAGTGAATAACACATTAGGAGAATAAATATGCCTACAAGACATACATGGAGATTTGTTGACTACAGTGCGCGGTGTGATGGATGTGATTGGACGCTTTATAGTAAAAATGCTTTAGGTGTAGCCGCACAACATCATGATAGGACTGGACATTCTGTGCATGTGGAATCCGCCGGTTGTGTTTCTTATTTATCAGATGCAGATCATGAAACACAATTAGGTGTAAAAAAGTGAAGGTAAGTACACACGACGCCGTTGAAGAAAAACGCATCCTAACAGGTATGGTAGTGAGTGACATGGTACTTGGCCGGGTAGCCGAGCGGTGGAAGGCCGATGGGCTTTTCCGGGTACGGTGGGCAAATTTGGTCGGTGGGTGGTGCGTGGAATATTTCCGCAAATATAACGAAGCACCACGCGGAAATATTGAGGGGTTATTTGAAACATGGGCAGGCCGGGCAAACGATAACAGCACGGTCGATCTCGTGGACCGGTTCCTTGCGGGGCTTAGTGAAGATTATGAGGGTGAAGCTGCCGACACAAATCCTGATTACCTCATAGATGTAGCGGGGAAGCATTTCAACGCGGTACTTCTTGAACGTATGTCGGAAAAGGTCAAAGGTTACATTGACCGGGGGGAAATAAATAAGGCCCTTGCCACAGCGGCCAAGTGGGATAAGGTTGAAATGGGCGTGGGTGCCGGGATAGATGTGCTACAAGATGAAACCGCCATACGGGAAGCGTTCGAAGCGTCTACCGAACCGCTTATTAAGTACCCGGGGGCGCTTGGTAAATTTTTCAGTGACCAACTAGCGCGGGATGAGTTTGTGGCTATTACCGGGGCCGCCGGTATCGGGAAAACGTGGTGGTTGATTGACATTGCCTGGACGGCTATACGCCAGGGGCAACGGGTAGCATTCTTTGAAGTAGGGGATATGTCGCAGAACCAGATCATGAAAAGGCTTATGATCCGTAGCGCAAACCATCCCATCAAACCGCCCTACGAACTAGAAATACCCACGGACATTTCTTACGAACCCGGGCAACTGATGGCGGACGTGGTGACGGAGCCGCATGAATGGGACGGGCCATTAAATTGGAAAAAAGCCTGGAAATCCTGCCAAGCAAAAACGCGCCGCCACAAAAAACCATTACTCCGGCTAAGTGTACATCCCAACAGTTCCATAAATGTAGAAGGGATTAGGAGTACTTTGGATGTGTGGGAACGGGCCGGGTGGGTGCCGGATGTAGTGGTAATTGATTATGCCGACATCTTATCCATTCCCACCGGGTATTCGCCTGGCGACCGTGACGCCATCAATGAAAATTGGAAGCAACTCCGCAACCTATCCCAAAGCTTGCACATCCTCGTTGTAACGGCTACCCAGGGCGACGCAAATTCTTATGAAGCCCACACCCTGCGCCGTGGCAATTTTTCTGATGACCGCCGGAAAAACGATCATCCAACAGCAATGTTTTGCATCAATGCCACCGAAGAAGAACAGGTAGCGGGTATTTATCGCCTGAACTGGACCAAACGTAGGGAAGAAGCCTATACGGAAAGCCGGTGTGTCCATGTGGCGGGGTGCCTAAATATTGGCCGACCCCACATAAAAAGTTCTTTTTAAAAAAAATCTATGAAATGTGTAAAGTTTCCCGAGCACGTACCGACTATATGAGATGAAGGCGGCAAAGCAGCCAAGCCTAAATTGAAAAACGTGCGGGAACAACCCGTAAACAAAGGAGGCCATGACATGGCAACGATTACACGGAGTGCAGCGGTAGCCCTTTTTAAGGGGCTGGGTATTACCTCGGCGGGCAAATGGACCAAAAAACGCATAGAAGCCAAGGCGGCCGGTGTAGACGAGATGGTGGACGACGAAACCTTCATCGAAGACAAGGGTGGCGCGGAGGCGCTTGTGATCTGCCTTGAAGCCATTAAAAACGACGAAGACATCGAGGTGGTAGCCGATCCTAAACCAGCCGAAAAAGCCCCTCCGGCGAAGAAGGCTGCGGCCAAAAAGCCCGCCAAGGCCAAAGCGGCTCCGGTCAAGAAGGATAAGAAAGCCAAGAAAGACAAACCCGCCAAAAACACCCCGCCCGAAACGACACGGATCCCCGGAGTACGTGAAACGCGAACGCGACCTTACCTTGCGGGAACCATCATTGCCGAGCATGGCCTGGAAGCTGGTGTAACCGAGGCGATGGTGGCCGAGCTCGACGATCTTTACGGCAAAACGAACCCCGCCGAAAGCCTCTTCGCCTTGCGTAATGCGTGGCATTCGATCCGAGGCTTCGGGGTTGAAGTGAACGCCTAGAACACAAAACGGCTTGAATAAAGGCCCCGGTGGAATAGCTGCCGGGGCCTTTTGTAAGGAATATCAAATGAAAGACAACATCCCCACACTTACCCCCATTGAAACTATCGATGGTGTGTACTTAAAACGCGATGACCTTTATTGCCGTTCTGGTATACGAGGCGGGAAGGTGAGGGCTTGTTGGCACCTTGCCACCCGTACCCATGACAATGGCCCGGGTTTGTTGACAGGGCTATTACCACCCGCCGAAGGGTTAATTACGGCCTCGGCCCGTAAAAGCCCACAGGCACAAATTGTCGCCCGATTAGCGCATACCCTCGGCATCCCGGCCCGATGCCATATGCCGCGAGGTGAAAAAACAGAAGAAATGAAGGATATGGAAGCACACGGGGGTGAATTGATTCAACACAAAGCCGGGTATAATAACGTCATTATCGCCCGTGCTCGGGAAGACATGCGGTATCGTTCCGCGTGGCGATATATCCCCTTTGGTATGGAGCATTTGGCTGCTCTTGCCTGTACCCGTAACCAGGTGCAAAGTATTCCTGTTGAAATGGCTTTTGGTAACATCCACTTACCCAAACGAATTATTATCTGTCTTGGTAGTGGCATGAGTGCCGCCGGGGTTTTACATGGCCTAGCCTACCACCAACTCAATATTCCAGTAATAGGCATTCAAATCGGTGCCGATCCCACTAAGCGGCTCAACCATTTTGCCCCGCGAAATTGGTGGCAGCAAATGGATATAATAAACATCACCGATAAGTATAAATACCATGAGGCCGTTGAGGCTAAATTGGGTAATGTACTTTTTGATCCTCATTATGAAAGTAAGTGTTTGGAATATGTAGAACATGGCGATCTTTTTTGGGTGGTAGGTATACGGGCCACTCAAGCAACAAATATCGAAACCTAAAGGAGACTATTTATGCGACAAGACAGGGAAGAACTACTACGTAAACTCGAGGCCGTGGCTCCAGGCCTTGCCATCAAGGAGGCTGTGGAACAATCATCGTGTTTTGTTTTCAAAGACGGGCACGTGATCACCTTCAACGACGAAATTGCCTGTGCCATGGAATGCGAGGTTGGTTTGGAAGGAGCCGTGGCCGCTAAGCCTTTACTTGACCTCCTTGGCAAGATGGTGGAGAAAGTAATCGACATAAGGGAAAACCCGGAAGGTGGGGAGTTGCTTGTGAAAGGCACCCGCCGCCGCTCCGGCATCACCCTTGAAGCCGAAATCACCCTGCCAATTGGTGCAGTGGAGAAACCGAAAAAATGGTCCGACCTACACCCCGAATTCGCTGATGCCGTGGGTGTGGTTCAACAATGTGCGAGCAAGGACGCAAACAACTTCCATCTCACATGCATCCACGTGACCCCGGAATGGGTGGAGGCGTGCGACAATTTCCAGCTTGCCCGGTATCCATTGGAAACCGGCGTGGCCAAAGAGTGCCTTGTGAAACGCGACAGCCTAAAACACGTCACCGGCCTGGGCATGACCGAGGTCAGCGAAACAAAGACATGGTTGCATTTCCGCAATCCAACCGGGTTAGTCCTTTCGGTACGGCGTGAGATGATGGACTTCGAAGACATCAGCGCAATCCTGGAAGTGGATGGTACCCCGACCACGTTGCCGGGTGGTCTTGCTGAAGCAGTTGAAAAAGCCGAAATCTTTTCTGCCGAAAATTCGGAAAACAATGTGGTGACCGTGGATCTCAAGGCCGGGCAGCTTCGGCTCCGTGGTAGGGGTGCCAGCGGTTGGTACGAAGAACGCAAAGATGTAAAGTGGGACGGCGAGCCGTTGAGTTTCAACATGGCCCCGCAACTCCTTGTGGATATCACCACCCGAACGAACGATTGTTTTATTGCGCCAGGCCGCCTGAAAATTGATGGCGGGAAGTTCACATATGTAACCTGCCTCGGAAAGGTAGAATAACATGGGACAAAAACACCCAGCGGATAGGCATGTTGTTACGAAACAAGGGCAAACCGACGACCAGCCCATGTATGCCCACATTGTAAATGAAGGGCAAACATTCACCACGATAGAACTCGTGTTATTTGGTCGTAAAATCAGAGAAACTTTCCTGGATACCGACCACAAGGAAAGTGCGGCGCAGGCAGTGAACGAATGGAACGAGCACTTTGACCGTGAATGGCTCAGCGTGCGTGAAACCACAGCCACCATTATGCAAAACTTTATCAATGCGTTGGATCAATACGGTGTAGATAGTGGTATTGTCGCATTGGCCATGAAAGAAATCCAAAAAGATGCCAAAAATTAAAGGCTTCTTCGCGGGTTCACGGTTGGCCCAAGCCCCGCCCACACGCACCCTTCCGCAATGTGGGGCCTGTGGCCTGCACCAGCTTTGTCAATCTCCCAAAATGCCCGTCACCGGCACAGGTGAGCATAGGGTATTATTTGTTGGTGACGCGCCCGCCGTCAAAGAAGACGCGCAGGGTGCTCATTTTGTTGGCGAAAATGGAAAATACCTCCGCCGGGTGTTACAAGGCCTTAAATTTGATATTGACAATAGTTGGATGACCAATGCCCTGATCTGCCGCACCCCGGCAGACCGCTTTCCCACCTCGGCAGAAGTGGCTTATTGCCGTCCCAACATTTTACGCACCATCAAAGAATTACAACCAGACGTGATTGTACCTATGGGCAAAGCACCCATCGACGCTGTAGTGGGTGCTGTGTGGAAAGATGGTGTAGGGCAGATGGCGCGGTGGACCGGATGGAATATACCGTGCCAGGAATTAAACGCCTGGATTTGCCCTACATGGGACCCGCGACATCTTATACGTGAAGACGATCCGGTACTAGACAGACAGTTTAAAGACCATTTACGTAAAGCCATCGCTCACACGGACCGCCCATGGCCCGTAGGACCGCCGGACTGGGCCGCTGACGTGCAAAAGGTACTAGACCCGGCCCTTGCCGCCCGATGGCTACGAAAAGCTGCCTCAATGCAGACAGGGGCCGTTGCTGTAGACTACGAAACGAACATGTTGAAACCAGATGG
>Ga0114923_10001941_pt1 | contig 14158 bp, 16 predicted proteins | sample SumtaG_FD_89578 | JGI IMG/M metagenome (GOLD analysis project Ga0114923, IMG submission 89578) | Deep subsurface microbial communities from Indian Ocean to uncover new lineages of life (NeLLi) - Sumatra_00157 metaG | ecosystem: Environmental > Aquatic > Marine > Oceanic > Sediment | place: near... | reverse complement strand
GGTACGGCGGCCATGGAGCCAGCCCCCATCGCACTGTAGATCCGATTGTTACCGGCGCTTTGCTGATAAACAGCCTGCAGAGCCTGGTATCACGCGGGGTGGACCCCCTGGAGCCGGTAGTAGTCTCTGTCTGCACCATCCACGGCGGCCATACAGGTAATGTTATTCCGGATGAAGTGGTTATGCAAGGTACTACCCGGCATTTCGGCTCCGGAAAAATTATTGAAGAGAGGATGACCAGAATAATCAAGGGAGTCTGTGATTCCACCGGCGCGGGTTATGAATTCGACTATAAAGCTGAGTATATTTCCCTGGTTAATACTCCTGAAAAAGTGGATTTTGCCCGCTCAGTTGTGGAGACTTACCTGGACCCGGCGGCCTGGGCTGATGACCTGCCGCGCACCATGAGCGCCGAGGATTTTTCCTTCTACCTGCAGAAGGTACCGGGAGCTTTCTTGACACTGGGCCTGGGTGAGGAACACCCCCCCCTTCACAATCCCGCCTTCGATTTCAACGATCAGGCCATAGGAACCGGTATAATCCTGCTCACTGCCCTGGCTTTAGAAACCCTGAAGGCACCTGCGTGATCACTCTCTCAAGGCTAATGATCCTCCAGCTGATTTTGGCGGGAGCTGCTGCCGGCACTTTCGGTGCTTTGCTCGGAATCGGCGGCGGCATAATAATCATGCCCTTTTTCCTCCAGATTGGTATCCTGACCCCGGTGGCCCACGCCGCAGGACTGATATTGAGCTCGCTCACCGGTATAAGCGCCAGCGCCAACAACTTAAAGATCGGCAACCTCAAGGGAAGAACTGTTTTCGGTTTCATTCCCGGAGCCATCATCGGCGTAATGCTGGGAGCCAGTTTTCAGATTATATTCAAGCTGCTATTCCCGGGAAGCAATTATACATTGGTGTTTAAATTATTATTTATCCTGATGCTGCTCTACTCCCTTTACCGGATGGCAGTAAAGCTTTTTCAGACAGTTTATGCCGGGCGTGGCAAATACCCTGAGAGTCGCAACCAGCCAGTATCACGGTCCATAAAAGTTCTGATTACCCTGCCCGGAGGTTTTCTGGCCGGGGTTCTGGGAATCGGTGGCGGCGCCTACTACGTGCCCATGTTGAGAAGTCTGGGCCGCTTAGCCATGAAGGAATCGGTTTCAGTATCTTCGGCACTGATCGCGGTGAGTCTACCGGTGGGGGCGCTGCTGGCCCAGTTATTCCTGCTTATTAACGGTCAGGCGGATTTAAGCAGGCAATCACTGATCCTCTCCCTCTTCACCGGCCTCGGCATACTGGCAGGATCATACGCCGGCGCCCGGCTGTTGAGAAAGATCCCGTCCATTATTGTGGCCATACTTTTTGTGGTGGTGTTGTTATATAATATAATCCGTCTTTGCTTCAGTTTAGGAGCGAACCTTTAATATTCGAGGAGATTAGATAAATGAGAAATGAGTTTCTGAATGAAGATTTTCTGCTGCAAAGTGAGAGTGCGCGCCGCCTTTACCATGAGTATGCCTCTGCAATGCCGATCTACGATTACCACTGCCATTTGCCGGTAAAGGAGATTGCCGAGAACAGGCAGTTTAAAAATCTTACCCGGATCTGGCTCGAGGGAGATCACTATAAGTGGAGCGCCATGCGTAATCATGGTGTTGATGAGCGGCTGATCACCGGCCGCGCTTCAGATTATGAAAAATTCGCCGCCTGGGCTGAAACAGTACCCTATACAGTGCGAAATCCCCTGTATCACTGGACCCATCTGGAGCTCAAAAATCCATTCGGCATTACAGGTAAAGTGCTGAATTCCGAAACTGCTCGTGATATTTATGACACCTGCAGCGCCATGCTGCAGAGAGAGGATTTCAGGGCGCGCAGTCTTATGAATCGCCAGAATGTCAAGATTGTCTGCACCACCGATGATCCGGTTGATAATCTTGAATACCACCGTCAGATAGAGGAAGATGCAAATTTTGCCATTAAGGTATTGCCGGCTTTTCGCGCGGATAAGGCAATGGCCGTAGAACAGCCCCAGCCATTCAATGAATGGTTGCAGCGGCTTGCCCGCTCTGCTGATATGGAAATTAACAGCTACAGCCGCTTTCTAGAGGCAATCCGGCAGCGCCATGATTTTTTTCATCAGTTTGGCTGCCGGCTATCCGACCACGGTATAGAGGAGCCCTATGCTACGGAATATACCGACGGGGAGATTGGAGCTATCTTTAATAAGGTGCGCTCCGGTGAAGCTCCCGGAAAGGCAGAGATCCTTAAATTCAAATCTGCCATACTCTTTGAACTGGCGGTGATGGATGGTCAGAAGGATTGGACCCAGCAGTTCCACTTTGGCGCTATGAGGAATAATAACACCCTGATGTTTGAGAAATTGGGACCGGACTCAGGCTTCGATGCGATAAGTGACCTGCCGATTGCCCATAACCTGGTAAAACTGCTTGACCGCCTCAATAAGGCGGGTAAACTGACCAGGACCATAATCTATGTTCTAAATCCCCGCGACAATGAACTGGTTGCCTCTATTGCAGGCTGTTTTCAGCAGGGTCCGGTTCGCAGTAAAATACAGTTCGGCTCGGGCTGGTGGTTCAACGACCAGAAGGATGGTATGGAGCGGCAGATAAACGCTCTGTCCAATCTTGGCTTATTATCCGGCTTTGTGGGTATGCTTACCGACTCCCGCAGTTTTCTCTCCTATCCCAGGCATGAGTATTTCCGCAGGATTCTCTGCAACATGATCGGCAGGGAAGTGGAAGCCGGTGAAATTCCGAATGATCTGCCCCTGCTGGGAAAGATAGTGCAGGATGTCTGCTACAACAATGCCTTAAATTACTTTGGTATCGAAGTGGAGTAAAAGCTGCAAGCTGCTGTCGGTTTATGACAGGATAGTGTGGCGTAAAGCCCCTGCAGGCTGCTACCTGTCTATACCGGTAAAGAAGAGCCCAACCCCGGCATCAGGGTTAATTGTTGAGGTTGATCTCAGCTCGAGCAATCCGGCCAGAGCGGCAGTGCCCGTAGCCGAGACTTTCAGCTCTGTATTCTGCCGTACCAGCTCATAAGCCCGCGCAATTTTCTCCTCCGGTATGACCACGGCCCGGCCGCCGCTTTGAAGTATTCCCTCAAGCAGATAATACCAGTCGTAGGTTATATCATCCAGAATGCCCTCGGCCTGACTGTGGGGAGACTCCGCATCCCAGGCCCACATAAACTCCTGCCGGTTATCGCGGATATACTTGAGGCTCTTCTTTATAGCCGGTTTATCAAAGTTCTGACGGCAGAATTGAATGATCTGATCAATCTGCCTCTGACCGCTTTTGCTGTATTCCCTTATCTCCGCCGCTTCCTGCCGGGGATCACCCTGCCTGTTATAGTGCAGATCACAGGCCAGCCCGTTATGTTGAGCTATTCTCTTTAAAGCCAGGTAATAGGCCCTGACAAAGGGAAAGCCGCCTTCTGGCTGGCAGGCAACAAACTCCGGCAGATAGCAGACTACGCCCCGACGGTAAAATTCCAGCCACCCCTCGATCACCGATCTGCCCAGAGCCCCGCCTCCGACCTGGATAATCATTTTGTCCAGTCTCCGGTCCTCTTCCTCTAAACGGCTGATAAATTCCCAGGCCAGGGTCTCACCCCCCTCGATATTTGACCAGTTATCATTGCCCGAACAGGTAAAGGGAAGCCAGCCCTTACCCTCCACCGCCTCCCTGAAGGCCAGGTAGCAGGGATCCCCCCGGCCGACTGATGATCTTTCAATCTTCTCCACAACCGCTCCCCGCTCTATAAGCATTCTCTCCACCACCGTGCTGACCTCCCGGGGAACAAAGGTATGGAGCTCGTAACCCCCGGCCCGGGCAACAGCTGAGGCAGCTAAAGCGGCATTACCGCAGCTGTAAATGGCCAGTATATCCTTTTCTCTCTGCTTCTTTCTTAAGCGCAATGCCTCCAGATAGAGCAATGTGGCAAAGAGGTGGCGCCCCTTATGGGAACCGGTAATATTATGGGTTTCATCCTTGATCCAGATACGCCCCCGCTCCAGCCCGGCTGCCGCGGTAATTTCCCCTTCTTCAAAGAGAGGGGTTTCAAAAAACCCATCGCCCTCAAGGGCAATGAGTTTCTGCTGCAGTCTTCTTAACAGATCGCTATATTCACTTCCGGTAAGAATATAACGGCTTGCCATGAGATCCTGCCAGAGAGAATAGGGATCGACCCTCTGCCCGCTGCTCCGTCCTGCACCGGGCTTCCCTGCCTGGAAACCGCTGATCCGTTTCTGCAGAATATGCTCCTGCCCTTTTTGTCCGCCAGGCTCACCGGCCCGGGGACAGCCCCACAAGCCTTCAGCCGGCTGGTAATGGCGATCACAGACAGGGCAGTACAGGGTAATCGATTCAGTCATATCCATATATTATCATAGTAATTTCCATACGGATGAAAAAAAATAAAAAAACTTGACAATCAATTCTACCCATGCTATATTCTTAGTGTAATAGTTTAGTAGTACACTAAGATGGAGGTTTATTTTGATTGACATTCAAGATCTTTATTTCGGTTACAAAAGGGAGGGGCTCTTTTCCAGCCTTGATCTGAAGCTGCTGCCGGGAAGCATCTACGGTCTGCTTGGAAAAAACGGGGCCGGCAAGACTACCCTGCTCAAACTGATCTCAGGATTGCGCTTTGCCCGCGCAGGACAATGCAGTGTATTCGGCTACGTCTCTAAAGAACGTCCGGCCGGGCTCCTGGAGGAAATCTACTTCATCCCCGAGGAGTTCTTCTTACCGCCTATTAGCCAGCCGCTCTATGAGCAGCTCTACGCTCCTTTCTATCCCCGCTTCAACGCCACTGCTTTTCGGTCCTACCTTACTGAATTCGACCTGAAGCGCGGGAAAAAGCTGTCGGAGCTCTCCTACGGTCAGAAGAAAAAGTATCTCCTGGCCTTCGGTCTGGCAACCGGCTGCCGTCTGCTGCTTCTGGATGAGCCGACCAACGGACTGGACATTCCCGCGAAGAGCCAGTTCCGTAAGCTCTTAGCGAGGGCGATTACGGAGGAGCAGATCATCCTGATTTCCACCCATCAGGTGCGGGACATGGAGAATCTGATCGATCCGGTGATAATTCTGGATGAAGGGCAGATTATCTTCCAGCAGTCCATGAATGAAGTCACCCGCCGCCTTACAGTACAGCTGGAGCAGGATCGGCCGGATGATGACAGCGTTATTTACTTAGATGAAACCCTCGGGGGTTACATGGTAGTGCGGGAAAACAGGGGAAGCGGAGAAACCAGAATTGACCTGGAAACTCTCTTCAACTCGGTTATAGGTAACCGGGAAAAAATCGAGACAATTTTCAGCTCACAACCATTGGAAAGCGAGGTATAGTATGGAAAAAACACTAAAACAGGGAACAGATTTTTTTAAGCCCAGGCGATTCCTTCTATTACTCCGGCGTGACTTCAGCAATGGCTACCGGAGTGTGCTGATTGCCATGGCTGCAGTATCGGGTTTTATTATTTTATTTTCAGCACTCTCGGCCCTGCAGGGACGAAACGACGAATTCTACACAGCGATATTTGCCCAGCTGCTCTTTATCGGCGGCTATATTGTGAGCAGCCTGGCTTTCAAGGAGCTGCATCAACCCGGCCGGAGCTATTTCTACTGCACTCTGCCTGGTTCACTGGTGGAGAAATTTTCCAGCAAGCTGCTGGTGACTTCCCTGGGTTATGCACTGGGAACACTAATCTTTTGCACAATAGTGGGAGCTGCAAGCGAAGGGATAAACCGGCTCATTTTCGGCCGCGGCCATTATTTTTTCAACCCCCTGGATATGAACATTCTGCTGATGATCGCTGTCTACCTGGTTACCCAGTCCGTTTTCCTGACCGGATCAGTCTACTTCCGGAAGGTAGCCTTCCTCAAGACTACCCTGATTGTAAATGGTGCAGCCATTGCTTTCGGCCTTATCATAGCTCTGATCTTCTACCTGATCTTCCGGGAACACATCCATCCGGGCGGCCTGGAGCCCTGGATAGAATCCATCTTTAACGAGCGTGGTTATACAGGGCAGATCGAGGCGGAGCTGGGGAATTTTGTCAGCCCCTTTCTGTCTCTGATAAAGATCCTTTTCTGGTATGTTCTGGCCCCGGTGTGCTGGCTTATCAGCTATTTCAGGCTCAGTGAAACCGAGGTTTAGCATGGAATTTCGTCAAGACCAGGCGATTTACCTTCAAATTGCCGACATCATCTGCGAAAATATTCTCACAGAGAGCTGGAAGGAGGGTGACCGTATCCCTTCAATTCGCGAACTCTCGGTGAGTATAGAGGTTTACCCCAATACAGCGATGCGTTCCTACAGCTATCTGCAGGAACTGGGAATCATCTTCAACCAGCGCGGAATCGGTTACTTTGTGGCCGACCGGGCTCGAAAAATGACTTTAGAATTAAAGAAGAACAATTTTATCAACCGCGAGCTGCCGCGGATTTTCAGAACCATGGACCTGCTCCATCTGAGTTGTGACGATCTTGCAGAACTATATACAGCGCGCGGCAAGGAGGAGAAAGCATGAAAAAAAGCACTATCATACTTATCAGCGCGGCCGGAGCTATTCTGGTAATTTTATTAGCCTTTACCCTTTTTTTAGGGTTCAGCATTAAGGAAATGGTGAGCTCGGGAGAGCGAACGGTTGTTGCCTCGGACTGGAACCGCGAGGAGGCCGCTGAGAAGGTGAAGGAATTCACGAACACCCTTACAATTCAGAATGTTCCCGTCCAATCCGCATAGAGGCGTGGGAAAAGGATTATACTGAAATTCACTAGGCACTTTGCCCGCTTCTAGATTCTGCACAGCTCCTCGTCAGATAGTTTATTGGGTACGAGCATCTATGAAAGCCGGAATTACCAAAGCGCCGTCCGGATCCGTCCCTTCAGCGACAGGAGTGGTGCCAATATCAATAATCTGATCAGCCTCTACAACCAGGAATATTCGCCATCTTTTAGCAATCCCTTTTTCGAAAGATTCAGCCGATCAAAGCCAGAGCCTGATCCGCACTTTTCTGATTATGAACCAGCTCAACTAATGCCCTGGTCATCTTTTCCGGCTCCCTGCTTTTCCACACATTTCTGCCAATAGCCACGCCTGCAGCTCCGGCAGCTACAGCCTGTTCAATTATCCTGAATAATCCCTTGATATCCTTTGTCTGATCTCCTCCTAGAACGACCACAGGAGCAAAACAGCCGGCCACAACTTCCCTGAACTCCTCCTGGCTGCCGGTAAAGATTGTCTTGATAATATGTGCCCCCAGCTCCGCCCCGATTCTTGAGACCAGTTTTATATTCTCAACCGTATTCGGAGGCTCAGGTGCGAAGCCTCCGGGAAGCATTTCAGCCATTAACGGCACCTGCCAGTAGCTGCACTCCGCGGCAATTTGCGCCAGGTTGCCCAGGGTTTCGCCCTCGTTCTCTGCTCCGGGAAAACCCATACAGGCAACTCCATCCGCGCCAAGGCGCAGAGCATCTTCCACAGAATAGAGCAGGCTGCCCCCGGGCTTACTGCTTAGACAGGAATTACCGCCGTCAAGCCTGACAATCAGTCCCGTACTTTTTAGAATTTCTCCATATTTTTGAGCAACACCGTAAGAGACTAATACGGCATCGGCACCGCCGCTGATTACCCTGCTTAACACTGTGCCCATATCAGATAGCTCCGGCAGCACATCCAGGGCAAGCCCATGGTCCACGGCTATAATCACAGTTTTTCCATCAGCTGCAAATATTCTATTAAATCTTCGCATTTTTCTTCCCCTTTAACTTATAGTGTATAGCCCATGAAATATCTCTTTCAACTCGGGATAGCTTCGGGAGTACATCTTGAACAGAGTATCGTAGACCGGCTCATCAACATCAATTTTCAAGAGCTAAGCCTCTTCTCTATTGGCGGAAGTAGCCTTAATAATCTTCCGTCCCCCGGAAATCTTAATACTGCAATTCTTTCTCCGTGGGTATCAAATCGCCCTCTTTAATAGATACCCTGATCAATTTTCTTTTTAATCTCTTCCTGTAGCTGGAAACATAGAGGAATAGGACTTTTTTCATCCAGCCTGGCTATTTCTCTCTCCCACCGGTTTCTTAACCACTGGTCGTTAGTGAAATGTTAATATTATAACGATCTATCATAATAACGTTATAACCTTTATTTAATTATTTTTACCACAGGAGAGATGATATGCCAACGGGTTTTTTACAGTCTTTTGCGTGAAGATAATGCATTGAGGGAATATAGGGAATTGATCACGTTTCAGGGTGCGCACAGTGATCAAACCGAGCAACAAAATCATGCTGGTAAATAGAGTAGCCGGTTTATGAATTTCCAACAAGCAGGAGAGTGTCCTGATTGCCAGGCGGAAGGTTCGGAGGGCAAAGCAGGCGAAATACATTTGCCCTGCGCCTATGAGCATAGTCTCCGTAAACATTACCGGATAAAAGACAAGCTGCAGCATAACCAGTACTCTCAGTATCTTTTTTACCCCTCTATCGGCAATCTTTTTGATAATTGCATTTACGAAAAAGGCAACATAGTACAAGAGGCCGTAAAAAGAAACGGTTTTTTAACAAACCGCTAATATTTCGATAGAGGAGCAAACCTCTATTCTCCGGTAATTGAAGCGATTGTGGTAGGGCGATAATTAGCGCTATGCTTAAGAAAATTAGTCTGGCTCGAGGGCTTAGGATTTTTCCGGCCACCTTGAACACCGGCACCGGCAGCAGGTAGGTAAAGATCCCGAGAGTGATGGAAGCAAGAATTTCCAGCCAGCTATCCAGAATCCGGTTCTGGGTCTGAACGATCTCCCTGGTATAGAAAGAAGTAAAACCTGTTAACTCGTTTACAGTCCAAACCAGCAGGTTCCAAATGTAACACAAATATCCTAAAATTGCTAGACTTTTAGCTCAGCCCGGATTATAGAGCCAAAGGCTTTAAGCGGCTCAGTTTCACTTGTAATCCTACCCAAGGGGACAACCGGTGAAGCCGCTCGTGGTCTTTCATCAGTGCTTGCCGGGGTAGCGCCGAAGAAGAGGCAGAGCGCCGATCCAGGCGGCCAGTAGGCTATTTCACCCACCTCCATAATCTCTCTCGCTGCATCCATATTTTCAATATTCAGGGTGCAGCCGCCGTAGTACTCATCACCCCAGCGCGACATGGCTACAGTCAAAGGCAGTGCTTCGATCAGCTCTCTCGCTGCCGCTGAATCGTTTAAGCGGGCGGAAAAATCCTGTCCGTCAATAGTAATGGTAATTATCTGGTTCATGAGCCATGATCAGCTTTGAAAACAAAAAAGTCAACAGAAAAACAAACGGCATTTCCTATTGACATATCACTGCGTATGGCCATCGATACCGGCAGGGTCAAGTTCTTTTCCGATACCGGAAAAATCGTCTCCGAGGTTATAAACTATGATTTGATAATTATTGAACAATCCAATAGACTTCTCCATGTATTGACCAGAGAGGCATCTTCATTCTCATATAAGGAAGACTGAAGGGGACACAACTTTGTACGGAGGATTTTCAAAAATGTTCAAGAAAATCTTAATAGGTTTCTTAATCGGGCTTTTAGCAACATCTATGCTATTTGCTGAGGGAAGCTCTTCACCCGGAGAGGATAGAATCAAAGATATGAAAGAAAGGATTCAGGAAGAAGAGACAAAACCGGAAGAACAAAACCAGGAAGATAAGGCTGCCGGTGTGCAGGAAAATGAAGAGGGGGAAGAAGATTGTTTTTTTGCCAGCTTACTGTTTGAGGTATTTAGAATATTACTGATGTACTCATTTACGGCTAGATTCGCGGAATATCCCTATTCTCCAAATGATGATTTTAATTTCAATGTATCGAGTTTAGAGTATCCGGATGAACATAAAATAGCCAATCTTCAACTTTCAGTTGACACTTCCTATCTTCAGCAATCCACCTGGGGAGTTTCCAGTAAATTCAGCGCACACCTGGCCGCGATTAACTTCAATGGTCTTTATCAATATATCTTTTCAGGCGGAGAGGATTTCTATATCAGATCCCTGAATGGCGGATTATCCTTTATTTTGCCCGGTATTCTTTTAAATGGCTTTGTCGGGGTTTTCGAATATGAATATGTGGAGCCAAAACTTATGTCCTTCGGCTTAAGCACGCAGATCTATCTGCCGTTTAATTTTATTCTGGATATATATAATCTGAATGCTTATTATCACTCTCTGGGATTTCATTATCTATCTGCTATGCTCAAATATGCTGTCTGGCGAGCTAACATAGGCGTTGGATACAATTACAATGACTACGCCGGTGTTCTTTTTCAAGGCCCAATGATAGAGATCTCCTTCTGGTTATAACTCATATCTGCCGGGTACCGAATATGAGAATTACTGACTAAAAACAGGAATTTTAAGGTGAGTTTTTGCGGTGAAATTTACCATCTCACCATTAGCAATTACGGCTATTCAGCTTGGCGTTATCATTGCGGAGCTAACTTCGAAGTTGGCATATATGCATGATTAATGCATACCAATACATATGAGAACTACACTGAATATCAATGATAAGATCATGGAGAAGGCATCGCAACCGACCGGCATCAGGGAGAAAACTACCCTGGTGCAAACGGGCTTGGAAGCATTAATAGCTCGCGAGAGTAGCAAACGGCTGGCAAAAATAGGCGGAACTGAACAGGATCTCCGGCCCATTGGGCGACAAAGATCAGCAGAGTCCTGGCTTTGGTCGTTAGTCTGGATGAACTTCTGTTTCTAATCGAACAGCACAGGCTAACAGGTGTGGGAATTGGTTTTGTTGACACACATTCTCCTGTGGTATGAGGCCCAATTACGCAGCCCTGCCGCAGGGTGCTGCAGCCCTACCGTAATTATTAATAAAGGACGCTATTCTTGCTCTCCTTAGTTCATCCACCGGCCAGGGCAACTAGCAGATAGAGATTATCCTGGTCATGCAATTCATACTCCTGAACATCTCTGACTATCTTCCCATTGACTGTGAACCGTATATACCCCTTAAGTTTTTTCTGGTTGAACAGTATCTCTTCCATTTTATGGCCATATTCCTTTACCAGATACTCAAGCAGATCGCTAATAGTAGCGCCGGCTTCTAGACCTATCTCTTCTTCTACTCTATTGGTGAGAGTTCGAAAAACACTGAAATACTTAATAGTTACTTCCATATTCCTCTACTTCCGCTATGGTTAAAGCCGTCAGAACCTTATGCACGTACAGCCTGTTATCGGCCTTATCATAGATAACATGAGCATCCCGGAAAAATCCTTCCATAGTGGCAGCTACCTGCATATCAATTTTGACTTCAGAGCGTCTTTCCTTAATTCGCTTCCCCACCATATTGGACTTCTTGAATAATAACCGCTGCAGGTAAGATCGGTTATTCCTCATTCCCCTTGGCCGTGTCAAGTGTACCTTAATACAGCAATTGCCCTCTGTAAAGTGTGATTTAACAATATCCATTTTCCTCCAATGCGGTGCCTTCCCCTTACTCACAAATATCTATATAATCAAACTCGTTTTCCTATTAACCTCAAAAAAATAAGTGAGACAATATGATAGATTTGACCATTAATGAGCGGCAACTTGATAGTACAGCCCGGCGCTGTAAGGAAAAAGGAATAATCATACCCACCTTCGAGCAGATGAAGAATCCCGAACTTGTCCCGGCCGGGATAAAGGAGGAGCTTAAAGGTATTGGTTTATGGGATGTTCACCCGCGCAACCTCTTCCGGGTGAGTTGGAAGAACGAACCAAAGGCTAAAGGGGGAGGTTTCGGCGACGTGAACTACATGGTGCTGCCGCCGGAGCTTACCGGAGTAAAGGCCAAAATAGCGGCCCTGGTTGGCAAGTGGTTTCCCACAGGCGCTCATAAAGTCGGCGCCGTCTTCGGCTGCATAGTGCCGAGGCTCATTACCGGTCAATTTGATCCGGCAAAGCAGAAAGCGGTCTGGCCCTCCACCGGGAATTATTGCCGCGGCGGCGCTTATATCTCGACCCTGCTCGGCTGTGAGGCAATTGCTATTCTCCCGGAAGAGATGTCAAGGGAAAGATTCGACTGGTTGGCCAATATTGCCGGCGAAGTAATTGCCACTCCGGGCTGTGAGAGCAACGTCAAAGAGATCTTCGATAAGTGCTGGGAATTGAAGGCAACCAGAGAGGACGTGGTAATCCTCAACCAATTCGATGAATTCGGCAATCATCTCTGGCATTATGAGGTTACCGGAAATGCTTTACAGCAAGTTTTAAATCAGGAACTTGGCAAAGATAACTTCTATGCAGGGGTGGTGCTCGCTTCCGGTTCTGCCGGGACCCTGGGCTGCGGTGATTATCTGAAGGAAAGATATCCTTTTTCAAAAATCGTTGTCTCTGAAGCCCTGCAATGCCCGACACTCCTTTTAAATGGTTTCGGCGGTCACCGTATAGAGGGCATAGGCGACAAGCACGTTCCCTGGATTCACAATATCAAAAATACCGATATGATAGTGGCTGTGGACGATGAGCATGCCATCAGGCTGCTCAGATTATTCAACGAAAAAGAGGGCAGGAAATACCTGAAAGAACAGGGGGTTGCCCCGAAAATTACTGAAAATCTCGATCTCCTGGGTATATCTTCCATAGGCAATATGCTCTCTGCCATCAAGTTCGCCAAGTATTATGAGCTCACTGAAAATGATATGGTGCTCACCGTGTTTACCGACTCTTTTGAGCTTTACGAATCACGAAAAAGGGAGCTTGCCCAAGAGAGAGGCGAGTATACAGAGAAAGAGGCAGTTAAAGATTTTGAGCTGCTGCAAAACAGCGGCCTGGACAACATGCTGGAGCTTACCTATTATGAGCGCAAGAGGGTTCATAACCTCAAGTACTATACCTGGATCGAACAGCAGGGCAAAGAACTTAAAGAGCTTAACTCCCAGTGGTATGACTATGATAACTACTGGTCTGGTATCCATAACCAGGTGCCGGAAATGGATCAATTGATCTCTGAGTTTAACAAAAAGGTGGAATCTATTTAGCCGGCATCTATTTAGCCGGCATCTATTTAGCCGGCATCTATTTAGCCGGCAGCAGCGGCTGCCTATGTGATGCTGGTTAACCGGCTTCAAAGCCGCGCTGCTGTTTCAGCGGTAACCAAAAAAGAAGTCTGCTTAAGGTTAAGCCACGAAGCGGGCAGCTCCGGTACCCAGCTTAAGACCCTTTTCAAAACCTCCTTTTTATTACTGCCGTTAATGATGAAGTAGATATTGGCTGCAGAAGCCAAGAACCCGGCAGTCATGGAGAGCCGGTAAGTTTTGAGATGGTCCACATAGATCGCTGCTGTTAATCCATGCAGATCAGCAGCAACAGATCGTTTATTGCCCCGGCTATCGATTACCTGGCCATGGGGAAAGAGCGATGCTGTATGACCATCCTCCCCTAAACCCAGAATCACCAGGTCCGGCCCCAGGGGCCGCTTTTGTGCCCGCGTCTCCCGGAAAAACCTTTCCAGCATTCTCCCATAAGCCAGGGCTTTCTCTGCCGGTTTCCGCTTCCCGCCTGCCAGGAAAAGATCTTTTCCCCATGAACTCCGGCAGGCTCCCAGAGTGCTTTCCTGATCATATTTTCATTGGACTCCGGATTGTCTTCAGCAACCCACCGCTCATCCCCGATGAACCAGAAGCAGTGTTTCTTAATCTCCGGATTTTCTCTGAGCATCAGGGCCAGCCCCCGGTAGCATCCCTGCGGGGTAGAGCCGCCGGCTAATACAATAGTCGCCTTACCCCTCCGGCTAATTGCTTTTTTCAAGTGAGAAAATAAAATCCGGGCAGCTTCTCTGGCCAGTTGATCACTATCTTTATAAACTTTCAGCTTTTCCCCAGTGCAGATTACAGCCACAACCAAAGTCCTGTAAACAAAAGTCCAACACAATATATTCGGGCGTCCCACGGGACTCCCTTTGGTCGCCTTCGGTCATCCATAGGATTTCCTTCGGTCATCCATAGGATTTCCTTCGGTCATCCATAGGATTTCCTTCGGTCATCCATAGGACTTCCTCCGGTCATCCATAGGATTTCCTCCGGTCGCTGACTTGATTATTTTTTGTGCTGAAAGCGCAGGTGAACACGCAAAATT
>Ga0114923_10001940_pt1 | contig 14158 bp, 37 predicted proteins | sample SumtaG_FD_89578 | JGI IMG/M metagenome (GOLD analysis project Ga0114923, IMG submission 89578) | Deep subsurface microbial communities from Indian Ocean to uncover new lineages of life (NeLLi) - Sumatra_00157 metaG | ecosystem: Environmental > Aquatic > Marine > Oceanic > Sediment | place: near... | reverse complement strand
GTCCAATTCTTTACCATCCTTTTTTTCTTTTCTTCACCCTCTAACCCTTCTAAACTGAATTGTCCTTCTTTCTTAGCAGCTAGCAATACCAGCTTTAATATTGATTCCAGTTGATTAATTCGCAGTCGCTGGTCCATATTCACTCCTTTTTTATGTAGTATATATACTACATAAAACAGCTAAAGTGGTCATTATGCGTAGTATATATACTACACAAAACAGCTAAGATGGCGATTGATTATTATTTACAGTTACCATCGGAGAGAAGCAACGTGGGTCAGCTGCATAAATCCACTCATCATCATCCTTTTGAGTGTCCTGCCCTAACTCAATAATCGCTCCTCTTTCAATCAATGACTTAACAGTTTTGGTATTCAAATCACACACGTAGTAACCACCTATCACTAAAGCAAATACTTCAGCCTGACGATAGATGAGAGCATCACTGCGTTCCAATCGAGCTAATGTTGTACGTTCTTCCTTACTTAAATCTAGCATACCAATCCTCCGGAATTGTATGTGATACCATTTTCACCCCTGCATTTTGCAGGTCATTGTACGCTGATTGCAGGCTAGCACCCCATCGTTCCACCTTATCCGGCGCGATGTGTGCAGGATGGTGTATTTCGGAAATGCTTGCCTGAATCAGAAGAGAAGCACACTGTTCACAAGGTGACATTGGTAGCATATAAGCAATGCACCCTGTTAAATCCTGTTGCGCAAATAAGATTGCGTTTATTTCAGCGTGAATAATTTTTGCGTACTTCTTTTCCCTATCATGCAGGATATCACGAGAGTCTTGAATGCCTTTGGGTAAACCGTTAAATCCAACAGAAACAATTCGATGGTCAGGAGTAACAATTATCGTTGATGTCTTACTGCTTGGGTCTTTCGACCAAGTAGCTACCATTATTGCTAGTTGCATAAAACGTTGGTCCCACTTATTCATTTCTGTCCATGTATCCTGAAACATATATTACCCTTTTCTACCTTGCGCTGTCTAGATTAGCGTTAAATGTGATTGCTGTTTGAATTTTGGCAGAATCACTACCAATCAAAAATTTGGTAACATGATTACCACCACCGCCCGTCCAATGGTCTCTAACGTGTATATCCAGTCTTAGTCTATCACTATTCTTTCCGTTTTTCCATGCTACATCAGAAAGAGTGAATTCAAATAAGTCCTTAAAGAAAAGGCCACGCTGGGCTTCCGTAGTGTCAGAAGTTTCTAGCACAACCCCGTCCGCATCAACTCGTGATACGGATACACTTGTTTCAGTTAATCCAGACTGTCCCGGTAGGTACAAAGTGACAACAATATCACCTGTTTCCCATTTAGTGTTTTGAGGAGAACCAATTTCAGTAAAGCCGTAAAAGGTTTCAGTAGTATTTGGAGCAGTAAAAATCCAAATCTCTTCGCCTGCAGCATCTAACTCTTCAGTTAAAACAAAGTTGAATGTTGGAGATGTTTGTATGTCTGAAAAGCTCCATGCCAAATAAACGGTAGTAGAATCTCCTGCAATTTGCAATGCTTGATTTTTAGCTTTGCCTTTAGCATTACCACTGTTGGTATGTGCCTTTTTACTCAAACCAGGGGGAGCATTATTACTTGAAGAAACGAATGTGTCACCACATCCTACAAGCAAAAACACTGTTGCTAAAGCTAATGTGAATAATTTTTTCACGTTAATTCCTTATCTGTTTCTTGTTTATTTGTGTATTGAAACGCGTCAGCCATTGTTCTACGAGATGCTATGTAGTCTACTAGGTGCATCATTTTCGAGAGATAAACAGTAGCCTTAGTAAGCCACTTTTTATTGCAGAGTTGTTTTGATGGTTCTGTAGTCCACCGTCCTTCGTGAAACAAACACAGAATTGCTAACGCTCGAATCCGTTCTTTTACTTCTTCATTTGTGACTTTCTCCTCATATTCACAAATCAACTTATAGATTAATGCAGGATGGTTTTTTGCAGTGTATTTCGACTTACTTAACTTTATTCCATCGTTGTTAGTTTTTGTTGAAACCACCCCGTTCTTGAAAATGTCGTGTAAGACGCAAGCAGCATGCAAGATGTCAATATAGTATTTATATTCGGCGCTATTGTCTTCAGAATCCATTCTTAACATCTCTTCTGCAATCGCACTGCAGCGTCCGACGTGAAGAACCATTCCGCTCTCATTGATTTCATCTGCCGGATGATACTTTCCTGTGCTACTGGAAGGTATACAAGTGATATAATCCGGTGATAATTCAACTAGTTCAATGACTGCTTGCTTGAATGGTATATGCTGAATTTTATTGACAATATCAGCAAAAGCGATGTTTGCCTGTTTACCCATAGATTGAGTCCTTTTCCTTAATTTGTCTGATAACCTTTGTAGCAAACTCTACTTCGCTATTACCGGAAGCACACTTTTCTACTTTTCTTACTATCCCTCGTACAACAATTTCATCGCCAGGATTAAATCCTTTGAATACATCACGATTACTAAATGAAGCTGTCCAAGTTGAATTGTAGTAAGTTAAATAGTGGCCTATATGGGTTCTGTGCTGCCATGCAAGCTCATCGTTTAATCTACCTACCTCGTTCCGAAGTCTGTCAATTTCTTTGTCTGGGTTTTTACACCGAGACATTACTTGTTTTTGTTTCCTTGCCATTTTTTCCTCTCAAACAATCTATACAAACTTTATTATTCTCTTTGTTGTAAAGATTACATGTTGATTTGTTACACTCGCAACACTTGCCCCTATACTCGGACACCGTACTTAATAAAATAAGCAATGTAATCACCACGACTACAAATACGATGCCCAGCGTTATAACTGGTTCAATACTATCAGGTGTGACCGCCATTTGGAGTTGTTGCCCCCTTGTCAGGTAAAGAAGCTAACACAGCTGCTTTTAACTGACCACTTAGTCTGGTTTCCATATCTTGCACAAGATGTCTATTCATACGATACTCACCTTTGTCTCTCATGTCCCAATTGAAAGCAAACCAACCGTAAAACTCTTGACACATAATAATGGTTAGAGGTGACGCCTCGAAAAACTTAGCTAAGTCTTCGACTGACACGTCTTCATGCCCAAGTTCTTTTAGGTATTCCTTACGTTTATCTGTAAAGTTATGTGCCATGTTACCACCACACTAGCATTCCACACTTTAGGAACAGACGTGTTAAAATGTCCAGAATAAAAAGGGCAGCCACAACTTTCAGCCAGTGTGTAACATCTTTTTTCAAGCCACCCAATCCGATAATGTTACCTAATAGTGACATTATTTAATCTCCACAAGAATAGGTTTGTCTGGGTGAATACGTTCCCAAAAACACACCATCATTGCCAAGTTTTCGTATGACATAAGAAGTTCATCTGTCACACGAGAAGCTCTAAGCATGTAGTCCCAGATAAAGTTGCATACTTCGTCACTTAAACGATGTGTTTCTTTATTGGCATCAAACATTTCCATGACACCCCAATGAAGATGTGAATACTCACGATGAATTTCCGAAACAGGCACTCCACCTTTTTCGATAAACTCGTCAAGTCTAGTCTTCACCGACTCCTCTGTGGTGAATGTATAACTCGTAGCCTTACTTACTGCAGGCCAATAAACACCTACCGACCAACGGTCTCGCCACATTTTACGCGTCACATGAAATCCCTTGTGTTCAAAGTTTTCCATTTTCCACCTTATCCTTTTTTGGTTTAGCCTTTACGCCCAAAAGTTCAGCAATCTTTTTGCGTAGTGGTTTCAAATCTGTTATATCTTTCACTACTTCAACCTCACGTAGTAAAGCTCGACACTCTTCTAATGTTGTTCCATGCCCTTTTCGATACTCGTTTTTATGCATGTTTTCAACATATCCAAACGCATCAAGCATGTAGTAAATATTGCAACCTCCCTTACTTATCTTTTTTACTAGCGCAAGAGGCAATGCTTGACCGTTAGCTACCAATCTTGAAAATTTAGTATATTCATGTGTCTCAGCTGGCTGATGACTCATTTTCCGAATTCCTTGCTTCCTGTTCCAGTTCAATCTTTTTATAACTGAACCCGTTTTTTACCCACTGCCAAGTATACTTAAACCAAAAACCAAATAGCCCATGTTTTTCATACTGTTTGATGTGGGTATGCTCATGTTTAATGATTCGACGCGATGGATTTTCACCTTTGTAATAGACATGGCTCCCAAACGTAATAGCGCTGAACCCTTTAGGCACTACCTTACTTTTTAGATGCCACTTTCCTGTGACGCCGTATGCTTTTATTACTTTTACGGACATTGGTCCCTCTACTTCTCTTTATCGTGACTATTTTGGTCTTCTTTAGTAATTCCAACCCTACTGCCACAATGAAGCTCACTCCAATGGCCATTATAATAATGTCACTCACCACTGTAAAGGCACCCAAACGTAAAGCATTGTAACTATAAGCAGGGTAAGAAATATGGCGTCTTCCCAATCGTCTAAATTTCTCCTTGACCATTTTGATGGCCAAACAGATTTAATCACTTTGACCCCAAAAAACAGGATTAACGCGCACATAAGTACCTGAATACTAAGCATTTAACCTTCTTTCCTCTATTTAATATCACCATTTTTGTCTAATTTTGGACATTCGAATACAAAGAATTTTGGTCCATTTGCTTACAAATTGTATCCAATATCCATGGCATTTTGAACTCTTTTCTCAGGTCCTCAAACAAGCGCCACATAACGGGGCAGCTGCAAGGTGCTGAACCACAACCGTATACACAAGCAGAAAGGACGTTCATACTTTCATTGCGGTTTTCAGCGGAAATTGCGTCACAGTTTTTCTGTAACTTTGTTACCTTGGTTTTGCACATACGCTTATGCATGATAAAATCGTAAAAATGAACGTACAATTCCAAAAATTTTGCATAGCGCTCCAGCTTGGTGTAATAGATGCTACCCTGAAAGCTAGTGATTCCATTGTCATTTGGGGTCCATGCATCCTTTATTCGTGACCGCTCAACCCGAGCAGGCTCTACCTCAACCTCTTTTCTAAACCATCCCATTACCACTCTCCTTACTGTGAACATTCATCATATGGAACATTCGAAGTCCCAAAGTGTTTATCAATAGTTGTGTGTCATACTCAGTGAGTGGAAATGGTGGATAGATTTCGTAGAACTCTGAACGACACTTCCAATCGTCTGTTGGGTCTTCGCACTTATCATTGACGCCTGGCGTTCTGTCTAACTCAGGACAGATAGTTTCATGGTGTTTGATGTCCTCCACCGTAATTATTGGAGCGTTAGCTGCAAAAAACCACTTCCTGACTGTCCACTTAAAATCTTTATGTTCCCGTTGAGCATTGGTTAGTTTGTCCCAAGGTTTTTTGGTATTAGTAATGTAACAATACACTCGAATAAAGTGTAAAAATGCCCTCTCGGGATGTTGCTTTAAGTGTTGATGCATTATGCCCTCACTGATTCAGATGTGATTCCAGTTTTCATAGCCATTACTATTCCTGCCGCCTCCAAATAATTATCTGCGTAAATAACATCAACGCCTTGTGGTGGATTTCCTTTATATATGGTTGTATTTTCTCTCACAATAATAACAGGAATACCCTGTTTATGGCAGCTATAATGTGCCGGACCCCAAACACCAGCCGGAGACATCATAAAATCAACATGTGCTCCTGCGCGAATACATGACCTGTCTGTTGTCAGCCTCGGCGCCTTATGTAGTCCCTTCAATACACAATGAAGATAACAACAAGAAACCGCTTCTGCCGCCCCACGAGGAATGACTATTTTGTTGACATGAATGTTGTATAGTTCGGTATCAGTTGGGGGTATGGACTCCACTGGTGCATGAGCTATTGGGCGCTTTAAGTAGTTAGCTAATTCCTTACTAGCCTTTGCCTCAACTCCACCCCAAGGATTTACTCCACCATCTTTGAAGTACTGTAGTTGAACTTCTCTAGGAACTACGATTTCAGTGTGGACCGCAATTGCATCATACGTAATTCCTACGCTCTTTTCAAATTTGTGTACATCTGCACAAGCTTCTCTAACTCCTGTCACTGTTCCGGTGGCTTGACCATCCGCATCAAAGTACGCAACCATCGTAAGTGGAGTGGTCAATCCCAATACATCAATTTTAGCACCAAGAGTGTGTCGTGCTGCATTGACTGCATTCATTGTGTCCGGCTTGACTGGAGTGTTAGTAACAACTAAAATCCTGTTTCCATATGTTTCTTCTAAATTAGCTCCACCATCCAAAAAGGTGTCCAATTGACTTCCTTCAACATACAAACAATTCTCTGGCATTTCATTGATGTCAGAGGCATTGACAACATTGGGATGTGTGATTATCATATCACAGCAATTAGCAATTAGCTTTAATGCCGGATTGGCGTCACCAGCGTCTCCCCCTATTCTTGCCCCCACTCCCGTTGGTACTATGAAAACTCCAATCATTAGACTCTCCCTGTTACTGTGTAATTGACTACTTCGCCCTGCCACCATTCTTCGCAAAATTCTTTAACAGAGTCGCTGTTAAACTCAGCACAAGAAAACACGTTTATGTGTACTTGTTTTAGAACATCGAGTGTGTGAATGGTAATGTTGCTCGTAGTTATGAATTGAATTGCTGATATACCTTTCAAATGGTCAGGGGCCTTATCATACTCTTCTTGCTCTCCGGAATAATCCCAAAAGTGCACGTCACACTGTTCCATACCCAAAAATGTGCATAACTTGTCAAAAAAGTTTCCAATGCAAGAACGAGAAAATAAATTTGTATTGCAGTTATGTAAATCTAAAATAACCTCTTTTCCGTACATTAGGCAACTCCTTTAAGCAAGCGTTTAATAGCAAGACACTTACCGGAATGCTGTTCATCTGGTAATAAACCCCGAGACCCGGGACACCAGCAGCCATGGTTTTGTTGGCTCATAATAATAGCAACCAACTCGTTAATACGCAGCATAATGCAGTCAGTACAGTACCGAAAACCACCAACAGGTACCATGTGCCTAGTACGTTCGTGCTTACCACAATCACCAGAACAAGCAGCGGTAGTTGCTACCTCACCTCGGCGATTGATTTCTTGCGTAGTTAAATATCCCATTTCCTGCACTGAGCACACCACATCCGGGCAAGGGCCGTGTTTATCTGTGGTTGCTTTTTCGTGTAAATACAGCAAACGTTTATCGGTCATGCTTTTATCTGACTCAAGTGACGCCCATATAGCCATTATATTTCCTCCTCCGCCCTAGCAAGTATATCCTCTAGTGTATCAAGAGCATTTTTGTAATTTCGTTGTCTAGTTGCCATACCGCTACGTCTTGTTACATTAACTGAAAGTACGTCCAATAGCTGACGACAGGCTAACGCACATTCTTGTATGGTGGGTGGTTTTGGTTTACATTGAGGTCTTTCTGCTTTCAACTTGAAAATAGCGCGTAATAAGCCTGCTTCAAAACTACTGAGTTTAAGTCTATCTCCTGTTGACTCACAATATAGCTGTACTGTGCCATTTCTAAATAAACGAATTTTTGTGCCATACCAATACGCATCAAAAAAACGAACAGGTGTAAGTACGTCTTGGCACATGGTGAAGTCCTGCCTTGCTTCAAGAACAAAACCAAACCCGCTTGGACCTGCTTTATACAGTTCGCCTTTTTTAGGTGCTCGTCTATCAACAGTATATTGTTCATCGCTGTATTCAAATATTCCGTCCATATTAATGCCTTTTTATCAAGTCGTTAAATGATTGGTTAAGGTCTTTGAAAAATTGAGATGTATCTTTACAAAATTTAATGAATTTTTTGAACATAATAATTACTCCTTGATATTAATGCCTTTATCAAACAGTTTCCGCTTTAGCCACCTGGCGTGTGTAATCTCCTTACACATGGCAATGACAGCAGAAGCGTTAAGGCTGGCTACAGCGTCTGGTTTATCTTGTACCTCTATCTGCTCTTCACAGTGGGCTATTGCGCCTGTCAAAAACGCAGGCATTACGTATCCATCCTCATTGGACCAAGACGGTCTGTCCTTGCTAGCCACTCCACACCTCGTCGTTTGGGTTTTGATTTTGCCACTGAAGAATTGCTAAGGACACTACTTGTGACGACCTCAAGTCAGCCCCAATATCGTGACTATTTGCTTGTTTAACCATATTACTAAGGTTCCGTAAAAAAGCCACTAAATTGTGGTGTAAATTGTCAGGACTGGGTGCCCCGACTGCACGAGCTGCTATGTATAAAAACTGTTCTGCCTTAGGCATTATTGCTCCTTTGGTTTGTAAAATGTACTGCAGTCAATTGTGTCGTTGTCAACAACAACCATACACCTAGCCTGTGTTATTGTTAGTTCTCCTCTTTTAGCTGCCTCAACTAGAAGGCAGCCTAATGTATACGCAAAAACTGAATCAACAGCAACAATAAGACTGTCATTCCATTCACCAAATGTTGGTGAATTAACCTGCTCTGCTGTAAGAAGTGGCGCCTTAAGTGAAGGTAGAACAGTCCTTCTCGGGAAAAGTTGAGACGAGGCATAAACCAAGAATCCAACCAGTAAAATCACTGCACCCAATATTAAACCTTTTAGCTCTCTTGTAATCATCAAACTTATCCTTATCTTAGGGGCGGGTCAGGACGTGGGCCACCAGTCTCTTGTTTTCCTATTTTGATTTTTCCTTTCAGTGTTACCTGTACTTGTGGTTCATCAAAATGTTCCAAATCTAAAGGTCTACCCTTTACTGGTTTTTCATGTTGAACTCCAATTCGAATACACCCATTTAAGTATTCAGTACGACAAGCCACAATTCCTGTAAATCCAGTTACTCTGTCTTTTACTCTGTCGCCTAAAACTGTACTACCTTTTGCTACTTTCATTTTTTGTCCTCACTTGTTTTTATTACCTTTGTAACTTTATGGAGTTTGTGTTCCAATACTTCCCAAGAAGCCACATACAATACCAAATCACGTTTTGTACCTCGCATTATTAAAGCGTCTACCCATGCTTCAGTGCTATCCGTAAAGTCCGCATAGCCTCTTTCGTTGGACACTACAACAGTGCGTATAATCTCTGTGTCGTTAACACTACAATTGCAGGTTTTTGGCACAGGAACTGTTAAATAAAGGTATCCTACAACTATAAACAGTAACATAAACACAGCTGCTACCGCAGTAAGTTCTTTTTCTTTCAGTATCATTTACTAAGTCCTTTCATCCAGCAGTCAGGATTAGTTGGAACTTCTACTACACTGGCCATTACAAAATTAATCTCTGTTATCCGTATCATCATCTGCTTCGCCATCAGCTGGAGGGTCTATTGTTGAATCAGCGTTACCATCATCTAACGATACTTCCACGCTTGATGTTCCAGCGTCTCCATCGGTTGTTTTTTCGTCTCCATCAACTTCATCCTCATCAAAGATGTCTTCTGGTTCCCGTCCCATTTTCTTCAGGAAGACAATAATTTCGTCTTTGTCCATTTGAAAAGACTCACAAATTTCTAACATGCTGTCTTCTTTTTGTGAGTAATCAATAAAGGAGTCGAGTACAAGAAGTTCTTTAACTGTAAGGCAAGCACATTCCTCTGCTGGTTGGGTTTTGTCAGCAACCTCAACAGCACAATCAGCTGCGCTATCTTGCCCTGTTCTAAATCCCTCGTCATAAATCTTTCGAAAGAAAGTTACCAGTTTGTCCTGACGTGAGATGCCTAACTCTCTTGCTGCTTGGCTTGCTTGTTTGCTAAGGTCCATCATAATTAATTCCTTTATGTGTGATTATTGCGCCATAAAAATGGCATCATCAAGTGCTTCTTTTAAGTCTTTACCTTCTTGAACAGTCAACGCTGTTAACGCTGTTCTCCCTTCACGTTTTTCATTTTCTACATACATACCTATAAGGTGTGTGTCTTCGTGAGGAATTAAAATCATGCGACTACCGTCTTCACGATTGATTGCTATTTCCATTGCCTGCTTCCTCTCCTGTGTGCTTGATGTCCCACAAACCTTTTAACATAAGAGTTGCAATGACATACTTTTGGATACGCTTCATTTGATGCTCTGATAAAGCAGCCTGCATTCTGCTGATGTCTAAATTATCTTTCAAATCTGAAAGTTTGACATCTCTTGCAATGCTATTTTTTTCCACTCTTCGAATGTAATCAAAATAGTTTTCGCCTACTTGTTTGGTTAAAGCGAAAACTGCGTTAGCTGTCTCAGCTTCAATCCCTAATTTACGTAAATCTGTAATAGTCAAATCACTATCTTCTATCACGTCATGTAAAAAAGCAGCTGCTTTGTGGTAAGGCATAGTGATGCTGTCTGCAACACGTTGCACATGTCTAAAGTAAGAACAACCTTGTTCATCTAGTTGATGAAGGTGTGCCACTCGTGCAATTACACTAGCTAATTCATGTTGTAGCATTAAATTCCTTTCCTCTCTTATCCGTATTTGATTACTATATACAACAAAATTCCAAAGGTACTCAGTGCCATCAACCCTAAACCAATAATAGTCATGGGCAAGGCAGGGTCAGGTGCAACACCAAAAACCAATTCTCCGGCTTCGTTAATGTGATAAAGCATCTGATGTACCGAATCAGGTAAAGGCTTAGTTACCGAATCAATTACCCTAACCAAACTATCATTCACATATGTACCATGAAACCATTCTGTACTATCCCATCCAAACTTAGACCCATATGTGTAAGAACCTGTTATTGAATCAATCACTCTATCTGGCATTTTTGGCCTCACGCTTTGCTTTTTTAATCTCGTTCTGAACGCGCCCTCTTACACAAGACTCCCGAACACAGGCTTTGGTTTTCTTTCCAACAACTCCATTACAGAAGACGCAGCGATAGTTATGATGTTCTTTCATACCAATCCCTACTGTGACTATTCGTATCCATCCGGAGCGACTGATGGCTTGCATGAGTTCTTGCTTGGTTACCTTCGGCATTACTTACCTACTACCCTTTCCAACTCTGCAACCTTTGTTTGAAATCGCTTCAAAAGAGCTGCAAGAGCAAATTCGTGGACCAAATATACTTCGTGTGGTTCCAATCCATAGTATACCTGACCTGTTGCTACTGGAATACGCACATGTACCGTTTTACGGTCAATTACAAAATCAACAATAATCCCTTGTTTCACTTCCAAATCGTCAATCCAAAACACAACTTTTCCAATCAAGCTTTGAAGTGTGTCTACGTCTGTTTTGGCAGATATGTCCATTTTATCCTTTCCAGTCTCCATATATCTTTTCGAGTAAATCCACCGCTTCTTTACAAAATTCCGAACTCATTTTTTAGCCTCTAAAAGGATAAACGAAGTTGGAAAATACGTGGTATCATCTCCGAACGTCCACATACCAAAATCATAATAAAAGATGTGATATTTTACATCAGGCTTTAGCGAATTACCAGGCGTGGTATCAAACGCCAAACTTCGTTTCATTATTGTCGCTGATGGCGATGGGGTTGGATTAGCGTTACTCTCAATTCCTAGCCCAATGCCAGCAAGAAGAGCAGCACAACAAACCATTCCATAAATTGCAGCTCGGCCTGCACCCTTTGTAATTTTTATCATAATTCAATCTCCTCAATTAACTTTCTTTTTAAGAGATAATCTTCCACCCTGCTCAAACAGTCGGCAACATTAGTACGCGACTCTTGGTTGTGAAGGTTTAGCGCTTCACACCAATTATGTAAAGCCCAGCAATGGTTTTGGGCATCCAATCTAACTATCCTCAAATTTTTTATAACAAAATTGAGTGCCCTTTCTTTCATCAGCAATTCCGCACGTCGTTTTGGATTAATGTAACTCATTTAGACTAATCTCCTATCTTTACTATTCCCAATATTTCGCTTGAACGATAATTAAACAAATCTGGCCATGGATGTCTTGATTTACTCATCTGTACCCTTACGATATCATCACTAGCAGTGTAGCAACATTTTGCAAGTATTGTTACATGTAGATTAGTGATTATAAGGCATTGTACCCATTCTGGCGTTAAGACTTCTTCAACTTCAACTTTTGTCATTTAGACTGGTCTCCTATTACTGAAATGGCTAATATTTCATTTGCACGAAAGCTAAAAGTGTTTGGACACGGTGGATTTACTTGGCGCAGTTTAACATGTAAACTATTCCAAACTGAGTCATAACAACATTCTGCTAACACCGTTACCTGTATGTGAGTAGTTATAATGCACCACGTCCACTTCTTGGTCAAAATTGCTTTAATTTCAGCTTCAGTCATCATTACCCTTTTAGCTTCGCCTTTATGATTTTCTCAATCATAGCGGATATATTGGTTGTCTGCATAGCTCTTTCAATTGTGTTATTATACACAGTGTCCATTTTATCACGCAAATGTTTGTCGAAATGTCTTGAAGTCCAGTATTCGCTGCTTCGTACCGTGCTGTCTGCTGCTTGATTTAAGCATTTTTCAATCTTGGCTTCAGTAATTGATTTTCGCATGGTCTCTTCAACATACATCTTGAAAAACCCATGCACTTCTTCCCGAACTAATGCCCGAAACTGCCCCTGCACCATTTCCTGAATTTGTTTTCGAATTTCTTCGTCTTCGATTATGCTAACTCTAATTGACATCGCCGCCTTCTTCCTGTTTTTTCAATAATTCCGTGTTCCGTTTTCTAAACCTCGTGACTACATCCAGATGTGATTGCATGCATGCTTGGTTAGCTTCATATTCACTTTCATACAACTCATCAAGTGGGGGTGGATATACCATTCCTACTCCTGTACCAAATACATGAAAAAAGACGGTCTTCCTGCTAACTCCAATACTTTCTATTATTCCTCTTTTTACATCTCCGTTATGGACCCAATATATAAAGTGCCCTAACCATCTTTTCCGAAGTCCAAAAGTATTGAGCAAAGGGTTTACTTCAATGCTCATCCTTTTCCCTCCTGTGCTCTAGCCAAATCCATACAAAGACCGCAAGGCTTTTCCTCTGGGTCACAGTCACAAGTGCTTTGGTCACATTCCAGTTCACGTTTAATCATCCCGACCAGTATTCTAATTATCTTCCTTAACTTGTTTACATCTTTTTCGTGGTCCTTCATGCAGTCGTTGCATGAGTGATTGCTTGCTTCGTCACAACAGTGGTCACATTGGCTCATGGACAATTCCCCCAAACAACAAGGGCGCTAATTGCACCAAAGAAAAATCCTACAATCCATAAACTCGCGCCTACTGCTATCAAATGTTTAGTGCTCATTTAACCACCTTTGTGTCAAAACATTTTTTGCAAACCCAATGTCCATCCCCTTCTGCATGATGTCCTAACCATTGAAGCATTTCACTCTCAACAAAAAACTCTTTGCAGTGCTTACAACGGTGAATATTGTCCATTGCTAAATCAATGAAAGGCACTTTTGACCAGTTCTTGTTGCCATCAAAATGCACCCACGCCATTTGCACACGTTCCGGATGTCTCCAGTGTTTTGAAGTGTGCCGACAGCGCCCCCAATACAATCCAATTTTTTTCTTATAGGAAACTCTCGTTTTACCCTTTTTCAGTATGCCCATCATCAGCCTTTTTCTTTTTATTATCCCTAATCACACTTCTGGCCTTCTTCCCATTGTCTTGTAATACGGCTGGCTGGTCAAACGGTATAATTGGTTCACCCACCCATTTGTAATTCTTCCGGAGACTATAAAATTTCAGCTCCTTTAACAACTCCAAAATTTTCGCATGCAACGCCTGTGCCTCACGGTTACGTTCAACCACAACGTCCGCCAAGTCATTCCTGTCGTCCCTTGCAACTTCGTACTGCTCCTTCACCTCTTCCAACTTCGATTCCAAACCCCGAACCTCATTACTATGCGCAGTAGTACACTCCACTACTTCCTGAATTTTGTCAGCTGCCAGTTCTGATAAGTCCTGATTGTCCGTCCGCAAACAAGTTACTTTCGCTTGCAAATCCTGCACCTCATAATTGCGATATATCTTATTCAGCGCCATGATTACGTGCTTGCCTGTTACCGTGTTCCGGCCAGTTGACATACAGGCTGCTTCCGCCGCCTCCGTTAACTTATTTCGAAATGTTTTGACATATTCATCCCTTACCTCCATAGCTACATCGGTATATGCTGCGATGGACGCACCTGCTAAAGTAATGGCAACATC
>Ga0114923_10001938_pt1 | contig 14175 bp, 18 predicted proteins | sample SumtaG_FD_89578 | JGI IMG/M metagenome (GOLD analysis project Ga0114923, IMG submission 89578) | Deep subsurface microbial communities from Indian Ocean to uncover new lineages of life (NeLLi) - Sumatra_00157 metaG | ecosystem: Environmental > Aquatic > Marine > Oceanic > Sediment | place: near... | reverse complement strand
TTCTGCTAAGCTTACTAATCCTTTTCTATATTTTTCACCTGCATCTTTCAATCTATATTCTTCAATTTGAACAAGTAAAAATTTTCGAATTAAAGAAGAACGATCCATTCGTTCTTTTTCACAGATCTTGTTTAATTCTTCAATTTCTTTTTCATCTAATCTGGTTGAAACTACATCAGTCAATTTTTATCATCTTTCTTCTCTTGAAGTTTTTTCATAAAAAATAATATGGATTTTGGCTTTGTTGCATTCACTGATTCTAATTTATTTAGGATTTTTAGAAATTCAGCTTCTTTTATGCGATTACCATTGAATTTCTCAAAATAAAAAGAATCAATTTTCATTGCTTTTAAATTCTCTTTCATAAATTTTCGATATGCTCTATCATCTGATGTCAAACAAATACCATCTTCCATCGCTAAAAGATAACAACTCGTTTCCCCAGGATCTACAAAACGGAATAATTCTTTTGACACATCAATAGAGATAATGGGAATTCTATATTTATTCAATAATCTTTCAGCCTCAATTGCGTCAGGATAGTTGTTTGCTTTACCATCAATTACAACTTCTTGATAAACACTGGAATCTAGTACTACGGGATAATTTATGATTTCTATAAATTTTGTAAATATTTTCGCTTTAATTAAATAGATGAGAGTACATGCATCTAAAATCCATCTCATTAATTAATATATACAACAATACCCTTAAATAACTTATGATTGTATACAATTATCAAAAAAATCTTCTACAAGTAAATCTTTTAAGTAAAAATGTTATTTTATACTCTAACTATTAAAAAATCTAAGAAAAGAGAGGAAGGAAAAAAAAATGCCAATTTTAAACCGTGAAAAAGTTCGACCTGATATTCTCAAAATTCAGGATGATGCGTTTAAAGAACAAATGAAATTTGTGCTTCAATTTATGGGATTCGAAGAAAACAAGCGATTTAATTTTCAAGAAATCTATAAGAAACTTCAGGATTTAAATGAACTTTTCTTTAAAAAAAAAGCTGGAATGGTTGAGCTCCATGATAGATTAACTGACGAGGAAAGGAACTATATAATAAGATTATATCGTTATGCGTTTGAACGCTCAGCAATGCAAGAATTAGAAAATTATCCCATTCCGAAGGAGATTGAAATTAAATCTATAATGCTTGATAAAATTCCTGCTGAGTGGGTTGTACCCTCAGATCCAATAAAAGACCATGTAATTCTATATCTTCACGGGGGCGGATGGATAATGGGTTCTCCTCTAACTTGCCGGAGGTTAAATGCTGCTATAGCTGAAGCTACAAAAATAAGAATTCTCAGTCTTGATTATCGCCTTTCCCCAGAACATCCATACCCCGAACCATTAGAAGATTGCATTGATGCATACAAATGGTTATTGTCAAATGGTTTTAAAAATGACCATATAATCATCGCGGGAGATTCTGCCGGAGGAAATCTAACCCTAACCACTCTTTTAAAATTAAGAGATCAGGGAAATGATTTACCTGCTGGAGCAATTTGCCTATCACCTGCGACAGATTTTACTATAGCTGATGATTCCTATTTTAAGAATGCTGAAACCGATTCCATGATGGCTGATCTTGGAGCATTTTGGTGGTATGTCGCCTATTTTGCTAAAGAAGACCCTAGCAATCCATATATCTCGCCATTGTTCGCAGATTTAAAGGGACTACCTCCAATATTAGTACAAGCTAGCACATGTGAAATGCTTTATAGCGATGCTACTCGCTTTGTGGATAAAGCTAAAAAAGCAGGAACAAACGCAATATTACAATCATGGGATGATATGATGCACGTGTTTCAAGGAACAAGATATGAACTTATTCCGGAAGTTAAAGATGCCATTAGTAAGATAGCTGACTTCACTAACCAACTATTTTCACTTTAAAAAAAATGCCTGCAGCTTTTTTTATCTTTAATACTATAAACAAGGGCATACAAAAGGAAAAATAGGGATCATCCTTCAAGAAAAATAAATTAAAAAAAAAGTGATATTATTTTGCGACCTGAGTATAATATCCATGAAGGACTAACCAAGTCATTAATGAATAAAAAGCCATCCATTCAAAGAAGCAAGCTAAGAGTTTGAAGGATTCTGAGATCAATTCTGAGATTTCAAAACCAAGAAACAACACATAACACGCAACAACGAGAAATCCGACTAATGGTAAGTATTTAGGTATATTTTCGACTTTTAACTCCATTCTAGAAATATTTATTTGAATAACTACAACTCCAATAAAATATATAAAAGCTCCAAGCATGTGTAAAAGCCGTGAGATGTCATGCGGATTCAAGGCTATTAGAGTTAAACCAATAGCAGAAATCACCATAAAATACGCCGTAATCTTAATGGATTTTTCATTCGCACCCCTTTTTTCTAAGAATTTAAGTAAGTAAAAACCAAATATAAGTCTAATAGGAACTGTAATTAACATGCTAATATTCCAAAATAATGCTGAGTCCCTTGTAGATGCACCAAGATCACTTATGTAATGAGTAAATATTGTAAAATTAGGATCATTATACAATAATATAGCAATTGACATGAAAACTACTGAAAATATAAAACCTATATAAGCTACATAACTTCCAGGGAATTTCTTATAAAAATTGTCTAATCTTTCCATTTTTTTTTACTTCCAATTGGTATTTTTTAATGTTTATGATTTTAATCGAGCGAGTGCTCGGTCGATAATTATAAATGTAAACCATTATATATAAATTTATCGAGTAACTATTCGATTAAAAAAGAAATAAAATATCATGTCAATCAAAAAAAAAGCAAGAAATAAAGAAGCAACCATTAAAAAAATATATGAAATTTTTTTCAAATTAGTTTTGGAAGAAGGTTTTCACAAAGCGAGCACAAATAAAATAGCTAAAGAAGCAAAAATAAGTATTGGAACATTATATCATCATTTTCCCGAGGGTAAGAAAGGAATAATAAGAAAATATTTTGAAAATTCTGTAGAAACATCGTTTGAGTTTGAAGAATTTAAGAAATTTAATATGTCAAATATTACTTCCGTATTTAGAGAATTTGTCTTAAATGTATTGAGAAATCATAAAGAGAATAAGGCTTACAATATCGCATTTAGATCTGCCATATTATCTGATGAAAATTTAGCTCAAGCTCATAAAGAAAGAGTTATTGAAATTTCTACTGAACTCGTAGAAAAATTGCAAGAAACAAGTGAATTTTTTAAATCTAGAGAAAAAAAACGGCTAATTAGTAGTTTTATATTCATATATAATATTATTAATGCGATTATTTATCACCACATCGTATTTATGGATTTGTTTCAAAAGGATGAGGACTTGATTGACTACGTTTCAAATTTATTGGCTTTTACAATTAAATATCTTCAAAAAAACTAATTTTTCGCCCCCGTAAATGTATCCTCAAGTGAAATTTTTATTACCTCTTTTAGATTTTAATTAGATTTCATTCCAATGTATTAAAATTAGAATCCAATAAATGGTATTTAATTGTTATTTCGTGAAACGGTTATTGTTCATAAACACTAAAAAGCAATAGAACCTTATGATATTTGAAGTGAAAGTCTAGCAAGCAAATAAGAAATTGATGATTCAGCCCCTTGATTCATGTTTAGAGAATACTCTCCAATACCATCGTGGCAACCACCCGTTAAATTGTTATAAACTTCTTGATTCAGAGAATTTTTTCCAAGGAACCAATTAAATGCTTCGATTGCAAGTTTCATATACCTATTCTCTTTAGTGGTATCATATGCAACAATTAATGTTTGTACCATTGAAGCAGCATCAACTGGCTGTTGGTCATGACTAGCATTATGGCCATTTTTATGATACCATCCGTTCTGACCAATAGGAGCAAATATTCCGTCTTTAAACACAATAGAAATAAGAAAATCTAAAGATTCTTTGGCAATTATTAAATATTTGTCATCTTTAGTTGTTTTATAGCAAAAAAAAAGAGCCTCAGGTAATTTACTATTTGAATAAGTAAGGTAATTTTCGAACCAGTGCCATTTCTCACTATTACAATCCTTATAGAGCTGGGCTAGATAATCGGCTAATTTTTTAATTCTAATGACTTCAGAATTTTTTATAACATTATAGAAATAGAGTCCTATCAAAATAAAAGAAACTGCTCTCGGAGATCTAATCTTGTCTACAGCTTTTTTTGTATTTTCAAAAATCAGTTCTGCCTCTACTCTTAATTCCTTTGGGATATTTTTTGTAGCAATTAAATAACCAAGAGCCATCATTGCTCTTGCATGGGCGTCCTCGCTCCAATGCTCGAGATTTACAATCTTATTGTAATTAACAAAATTATACAACTTATTTTCATTTTTGTGGACATATTTTATAAAATTCAGATAAATTTTCATCAATTTCAATTTAGTATTATCTTTAAATAACTTATAATATAGCGTACAAGCTAACAAGGCTCGAGCATTGTCATCTAGAGTATATCCAGATAATTTATCTGGTTTTGCATAATTTGCAAATTGTATTATCCCAAAATCATCCGTAAGATTCATAATATGATCAAATTTGATTTCTGGATATGACATTTCACATTTTTCTAAATCAGGATTAACCCGCTTGAAAACATTATAATAATATATTGCTACATTTGGCCAAATCATGCACCTAGAAAATGAATAATTGTTTCTTTCCATTTCTTCTTTTAAGAGGGGATTTGATAGTATTTTTATTAGAGCATTAGTATATGAATTAGGATCTCTGAATTTTACTAAAAGACCTCTTTCCGGTGTAATCATATCTTTAGCATAAATGAAAGGTGTAGAGATAATCGCTCTACCGCAGGCTATTGCGTACGCCAAAGTGCCACTAACAATCTGATTAGGATTCAGATTTGAAGAAATATAGATATCCGTTGCTAGTAGAAATTTTACTATTTCTTCTAGCGTCAAGTACCTATCATAGAATTTTACATTTTTTTCGAGATCAAACTCCTTCACTTTTTCCTTGAGAAAATTTCTATACTTTTCTCCTTCTTTTTTCCTTACTACGGGATGTGTTTCGCCAATTATTAAATATAAAATATTAGGATATTTTTTAACAACCTCAGTTAACGACTCAATTACATATTCACAACCTTTATCGGAGTTAATAAGGCCAAAAGACGATAACACAATTTTATCATCGATACCCATTACTGTTTTTTCTTTTATACTCTCATCAAATGACACTGTTGGAGTTCCATGAGGTATTAAAATTATCTCTCTTTTAATATCATAATCTTTTCTTAAAATATCGATCCCCTTGTTAGTCATAACAACTAAATAAGAAGATTTTCTTGCTAGCTCACGAACGATTTTCTTTAATTTATCCTCTGGATTTGGGATAACTGTATGGAATGATATAACGACTGGTTTTTTTACAATTTCTAGAAATTTTATTAAATAATTTCCATATTCTCCACCAAAAATACCAAATTCGTGTTGTATATTTATCAGCTTTATAGCATCTATCTCATTTACTCTTTTTGCAGCCTTTTTATATGCTGAAATATCATTATCAGCAATGTCAAATAAAACTTCTTCAATATTTTCATAACTATTATCGCTATTATTATTCATAACGAGAATTTTTGATTTTATAAAAGGATAAAACTTCTTATCCATTGCTGTCATTAAATCTTTTGTAAAAGTAGCAATACCGCACTCTCTGGGAGGATATGTGGCCATATAAAGGATCCAATTAGATTCCATTCTAAATCACAATTAAAAAATGAATTTATCTAGCAAAAAAAATGGGATTTACTTTTTTCATTAGAAATAGGACAAATATCTTATAATCTTGACACTTTTAAATTTTTAGGTGGTATCGTTCCTAATCTTATTGTATAAGGTTCAATTTCTTTGAATACAATGACATTAAACGTCTGATCTTTAATAATATAGAAAAAAAGCTTCATAATATGAAATTCGATAAATAAATTTAAGAAAAGACTAAAATATTAAAAAATTTAAGATTTCAATATTTGAACTCTTTTATTATTAACTATTAACTATTAATCTATTGATCTAATGAATAAATCGTCTGAATCAAATCTACACAGAACTTTATTTTCCCTTGTTAGCCAACCAATTGCCATCAGTAAAACTTTTTCGTTTTGATGCAATATATTCGTGAGTTGAGTTAAACTTTTTTCTTCTTTAAATGTAAGATTAAAAATCTGTCCTGCTAAAAATCCAATCCCAACTTCTACTTCAGACGCCAAGAGTTCGTGAAGAAGTTTATGCAGATTTACCGATGCTACGGCTATTCTCTTATCAGCAGCACCATAATAAATATATAGTCTGTCTCCAAATATTGCGGTGCCTGTGGGGAAAACAACATTATTTACATCTCCAAATTTTTCAAAATCTTCGGTTGGCGAAAAAAGAGGTTCTTTAAGTCGTCCTATTACCTTAAACGGATTTTCTTTATCAAGGAGGGCGACACTTGCGTGATACACCTTACCCTTATTAGAATCCTCTACAGAATGATATAACATGAGCCAACCTCTTTCAGTTTCTATTAATGGCGCTCCAGCACCGATATTTCTTGATTCGTATCCAAATTTTGGCTCTATTATAACATGTTCACCTAATGTTTTTAGATAATCCTTCCAGAAATCGGTTGTCAAATCTTTAAAATCATCGAAATAAACAATTTGAATATCAGGTAATACTCTATGGAACAGTGCAAACTTATTATTATATTTTTTTGGTAAAATGAATGAATCTTTTTCCCATAAGAGTACATCTTCGCCAACGACATCCTTATAATATGATAGAAAGAAATAATACCTTTCTTTAAGTTTTGATAAGCGGAAATAATCCCCTGCTTCCTCATATCTCATTTTAGGCGAAATTATTCCATGCTTTTCCCAATTTTTTAAATCTTTACTAGTTGCGTATGCTATTAATGCATTTCTTCCATCATAGGCCGTGTAAAACATGTAATATGTGTCATCAAGAAAAACAATTCTAGGATCTTCTGTACCATGGATTTCATAATCATGTTCAGGAAACAAAATAGGGCTATTTCTCCTTTCTACGATATTCAAGGGCCCTTCCAATTTACAATAACCAATACTTGAATAATTTCCTTCTTTTACAGCGCGATAGAACATATGTAATGTATCTCCTTGCTGAACCACCGTAGGGTTTAATACAGCCTGATTTTCAAACTCGTTCTCAGTTGCTTCCATAAGAACTCTTTCTCTTCGTACTATTACCATAATTTTGTATAACGATCTCTTTCTTATTAATTCATGGATATTCCTTTATTACCCCTTTATTATGAGTGTTAAAACACTCATAAAAGCTTTATAAATTAGGTTAAATATTTTTAATACAGATGAATTATAGATTCGTGAAAATAATATATCCGTATAAATCTAAAGATGGAAATTTAACGCGTATTTCATCGTTAAAAGTTTATTTAAGAAATAAAAACATTACCATTTATGATACTGTAGAGCAGTTTGAAAAAGAATTAGGTTCAAAAATAAAAGAAACAATCAAAGAAGTTAAAAAACTAGTTTTATTGAGAGAAATTATAAACCTCCATAATATTAATGGCATTAAAAGCATGGACCAGATAAGAACTATGGTTAAACAATTAAAATCTGGAAAAGATATCCTATCTCCACGCGGATTACCAAATATTAAATTAGTAAAGACTAAGCTATCGGAATGGGTTTTATTTGATGGACACCATTCTTTACTTTCTTACATGATTGCTGGAAGGACGTATTTACATGAAGTCCCTCACTTTATTGTCGAAAACGAAAATGGTAATGTAAATGATAAAGAAATTCTTATATTTTTTGGAATTCATTCCAAAATCTTAAATGAGTCTGATTGGAGAAAATATGTAATAAATTGGCAAGCACCAAAGGAAGGACAATTATGTAAACGAGAACAAAAAAACATGGGTGAGCTCTTCAATTCAATTAGAGTTTTTTACAATAAAAACAGAAATTATAACATAGTTGATGTATGAAATAAATTTTGCATGTTCAAAACTTCTTTGAATATTATTCCAAATTAGAGAAATAAGTAAAAAAATATATTTTTTTAGATTTATATCGGTTAGAATTTTAAATTAAACAATAAAGCGTTCATTCACTACTTAAATGATTTTTGTATTTATAAAAGAAGAATTATCTGAAATAGATTTAAGGGTTTATGTAAATAGCATAAAAGGCAAACAAATACCATCTTCCATCGCTAAAAGATAACAACTCGTTTCCCCAGGATCAACAAAACGGAATAATTCTTTTGACACATCAATAGAGATTCAGGTATGCGAAGACTTTAAAATTTTGAATTATTTAAAAAACTTTTTAGAATCTTCAATTTCAGCAATTATCTCTTCTTTAGCTTGGTCTGGAGGGTGTATATTTTCCTTTTGAACATATTCCATTATTGCATAAAGAGATACATTTGCTTGCGACGCCGCTTCTTGTAGGCTGACTATACCTTTTTGATATAACTCCGTCATTTGTTTTATATCATACTCTTTTAGCTTTTGTAAAATGAATTTCCTTACAAGAGCCGAACGATCGATATTTTCTTTTTCTGCGATTTTTTCCAATTTTTCTGCAGTTTCATCATCTAATCTCGTGCTTATAGTTTTACTCATTTCTTTCTCCATCATTTGATATTAATTCTAAAAATATTGAGATTCTATTAGCAGAAGTGCCATTGACGCCCTTAAGTTCACTAAGAATGTTAATAAATCTCTTCTTATCAATTCGTTTTTTCAATAATTGATTATAAAAGAAAGTATCTAATTCCATAAAAGCAACATTAAAATTCTTAAATTTTTTATTTGCTCTTATATCTGAACTAATACATATTCCTTCTTTTTTAGCTAAGATGTAACAACTAGTTTCGCCAGGATCTCTGAATTTGGATAGATCTGATTTGATATCTACAGGTATTATGGGGATTTGGTTTTTTTCGAGAAAATCCTTTGCATTGTAAGCATCTGGATATTTTTTTTCTATACCTTTCTCAACTACTTCATTATATACACTCTTATCAATGACCAAATCACCCTCAGTTAAATTAATAAACTCTTGTGAAAAACCTGTTTTAACTAAGTAAATAAGTGCGTTTGCATCTAATATAAGTCTCATATATGGAATATATACAATTGATCATATTTAAATGTTTATCGTATACAAATATAATAAAATCATTTGGGAGCACTTTTGGGACCGCAAATAGTAAAATTCAAAACAATTACTTAACAATTAAGATAAATATAAAATATACAATTAACATATATTTAATATGGACTTTTCTTTCGATAAGGTTGCTAATACTCTTTACATTCGTTTTTCTCTTGAAGAGATTCTTAATTCTGATGAAATAGCAGAGGGAATTATAATCGATTATGGAAAAGAGAATAATATTATGGGAGTAGAAATAATTAATTTTACAAATAGAACGTTAAACCTTAACGATCTAATTCAAATGGATGTAGAAGAATTAATACCAAGATTAGCCCAATGTCAATAAAATTCACTAAACACGCCTTACAATGGATGAAGGCTCGAAATATCTCTAAAGATGAAATTATTGAAGCTATTAATTATCCTGATAATTTATTAAATGGTTCTTACAAAAATAAAATCGCTCATAAAGTAAAAAAGAAATATTATCCGGTATATTCTCTATTCTATTTTTTTCTTTAATATAAGATCTATGTGAAACCTCACAACTAACTAAATCTGATTTTTTAAAAAAGCAAAAAAATAAATGCCCTATAGAATTATATATATTATAACTCTATAGAGATGATTAAGATGACGACAACAATACAAATTGATGATTATACAAAGAAAAAACTTTTCAAAATAAAGTTAAGATTAGAAGAACAAAAAGGGAGTGGAATATCCTATAACGAGATAATTGAATACTTGATCAATAATCAAAAGAAAATTCTACTAGAAAAAAAAAATCTTAAAGAATTTAGACGCTTCGAAGGGATCCTTCCAAAAGGAACTTTGAATATATATTTAAAAGAAAAAAGGAAAGATTTAGAAAATGAAGAAAAGAGAGCTCAATTAAAAACACAGCAAAATTAAGAGGATTAGAATGATTAATAAAAAGATTCTAGATGGAATTGGTGAGATTTCAATCGATACGGGTATATATATAAAATATTTTCAAGCAGAAGAAAATGATTTGAAGAAAAATCTTAGAAAATTTTTATTTCATGAAAAATCGAATGTCAGATTGTATGGACATTATCTATTAAAAACAGAAATATATTATATCCTTTGTAGATCACTTGGAAGGGAACAAGCGGAGGAGAATATTAAAGAAATTGAGGAATTCATTAATTTCATTGACAGTGGGTTTTTATATCAAATCGCTGGTCAAATAAAATGTGAGTATCCTATAGCACTTCCAGATTGTTATTCCATTGCTGTTGGATTTCTTCATTCGTGTCCTATTCTTTTCCTGAAAGAGGAAGAACTATCTGACGAGATAATCAGTAAGATCAAAGAGAAATATAATGTAGATATTTATGTCATTTCTTAACTCCATGAAGACAGGTCTTTCTTTATCCAGAATAATTTCTCGAGTTGTTAAATGAATGAATATGACAGAAGAACTAAGTGGAGAATGGGTAATAATGAAGGATGATGAAATCGTCGAGAGACATTTAGAAATGAAAGTCATTTTAGAATTGGCAAAAAAATATGAAGATCAGGATATAATTATTTCTAAAATTCCATCTGCCACTTACTGCTTTTACTGATTTAATATGAAGAAAATCAGTTTTACTTTTAAATACAGTGTTAGACCTGGTGCGAGAAAGGCACCAATTTTAAGTAAAGCTAAGATTATTTCTTTATTCAAATTGAATTCTGAAAAAAAAACAAAAAGGAAGAAATAAAAACTATTTATAGTTCAAAATCGTAAAAGTAAATGTAAATCATTTATTTTAAAGAAAAAATATTAAGTTGATCTGAAAATGTTTAGAATCGTTAAAGATATAGTTAAAGGAAAAGTAAAAATGACGGTAGGGCGTCCATTAAATGGTGGTGAAAGGTTTCTATTAATATCATTGTTTTCTAGAGTGGATAGAGTGGCTACTTTACTTGTTCCAAGTAATGTTCATCCTCAATTACTTAATCCTAATTATGATTTTGTGCGTTTGACTAGTAGTGTGGAAGCAAATCTGGAATTATTTACCATATTACGAGAAAGATTTCCTCAAGTAGATGCAGCTATGCCAGCAAGTTGGTTGGGATTAGCAGGGTGTGGTCAAGTTGAGATGGGGACGACAATGCGGATATCGCCCATGATTGAACCATCTCCGGAGATATATGCTCTTGATACAAAATCATTTGAGGAATTAGAATTACCCAAAATGGAAGGTTTTTTAAAAACCCAGATAGATTTATGCGTTGAAATTCAAGATCGATACCCAGAAATGATGTCACCCCCTATTATCGAGGGGTCTTTTGATTTAGCAATTCTATTGCGTGGAGAGAAGCTATTTCAGGATTTTATTCTCTATAAGGATTTTTTAAATGCCAGGGATTCAGTACATAAAGAAAAAATAAAAAAAAGGGGAGATCCTACTTTTTTTCCAAAGATCATGGACTTTGCTACTGAAGCCAGTATACATATAGGGAAGATGTATAAAGAACAAGGAATTAATATGCTTGGTATGGTAATAGTAAATCAGTATGCTAATCCACCAATTATGTCTCCTGAGGATTTTCTCACCTATATATATCCGTATGTAGAAACAGTGTGGAAAGAGTTTAAAAAACATCGTCCAACAGCCGGATACATGCCTCCTTCTCCGAGTTCAGCAAAGGAAATTAGTAAATATCCTGCTCTTAGCGGAATTGCATGTTTTAACAATTACATGTTCCCCCAAAATGAAATTGGTTTAACATCGGACACATATGACGAAGAAATGATTAATCTATCAAAAGAACTTAAAACTCCATATCAGCACCTAATTCATGGCAAATTCCTAAGAGATGGAACTAAAAAAGAAATTGAAGCACACGTAAAAAAAGTATGTGAACTTGCGGTTGAAAATCAGGTTCCTATGGGAATAGGAATAGCCGCAGTTCCTTTAGGGACGGATTTATCAAAAATCGATTTGATTCTCGAATCAGTAAATGCATATGGGGTGTATAAATAATTTCGCTAATTACTTTGGTTGAGGAAGGTGAAGTTTATGATATTGAGGAGGCTGTAACAAAAGCTTTAAAAAACACAAAACCCATAGCAATTATGGAAGATCTTATTACAGGTTTAAGGTTAGCGGGTGATAAATTCAAAAAGGGAGAATATTTCGTAGTTGATATGATGCAAGCGGCTGAAACATTTAAAGAAGGGATGAAAATTATTAAACCAAAACTTGGAGATACTAAAAAAGAATATATAGGGAAGTTAGTTATCGGTACTGTAAAAGGAGATATCCATGATATCGGAAAAAATTTGGTTGTAATTATGTTTGAAGGCGCAGGCTTTGAAGTAATAGATTTAGGTATTGATGTGCATAAGGATAAATTTATAGATTCAGTTAAAAAGTATGAACCAGATATTATAGGATTATCCGCATTATTGACTACAACCATGTTAGAAATGGAAGGTATAATTGAAGCTCTGAAAGCCAATAATTTAAGAGAACAGGTTAAGATTATGATCGGTGGTGCTCCTGCATCTAGCCGTTTCGCTCAATCTATTGGAGCGGATTCCTATGCCCCTAATGCTACTGAAGCAGTGAACACGGCACTAAAATTACTAGGAAAATAGAGAACATTAATATTTGATAATGAAACATATAATTTTATAAGTTGTATCTTTCTATTTAAAATAAAAACAGTGAGATGAGTATTTGAAACATATAGAGGGCAAATTTAAAGGAGTAAAAGATTTAAACATTTATTATCAAGCCTGGATTCCAAATACCCCTAAAGCAGTTATTCAACTTGTACATGGAGGATTTGGACATTCTGGTAGATATCAAAATGTTGTGAATGAATTAATTCCGGAAAGTTTTGCAATTTATGCTAACGATCATCTCGGTCATGGTAAATCCGAGGGATTACGTAATTATGTAGATTCTTTTGACCAATTCATAGAAGATGAAAAATTATTTTACGATTTAATAAAAGAAAAACACTCTGATTTACCAATTTTTATGTTAGGTCACTCACTCGGTTCATTTATCGCCATTTATTTCACAAAAAAATACGAGCATCTTTTAGATGGGCTTATTCTTTCGGGAACGGGTACTAGCCCTGGTACAGAAACTAGTGGATTCCTTAAATTAATAGCTAAAGCTTTCTCAAAAATTGCCCCTAAAATGAAATTTAATCCTAGAATTAATACAAAATTCCTAAGCCACGACCCAGAAGTAGTAAAAAATTATAAAAACGACCCTTTAGTCAACGCAGATAAAATTACCGCAAGATTAGGATATGAAATGGTAAAAAATTTCAAAAATCTCAAGCCAGTTCTAAGCAATTTTAAAATTAACTTGCTGGTTCAGTGCGGCTCAGAAGATAAATTAATTAAAGGAAGCGACGAACTTGATAACCTGCTTAAAATGCATGACAAAACCATTAAAATTTATGAAGGTTTATACCATGAAGTATATAATGAAATCGAAAAAGATAGAAGAATAGTATTAAATGACCTTAGAGATTGGCTAAATAGTCATATTTAAATTATAATATTCTACCGAAACAATCGTTTTTCTAAAACCTTATCAAATTTAATTTTTTAACAAAATTTCATTTCTAATGTCTCTGAAGGATTCTGTATCGAAAACTTCAATTCAAGACTTTGGATGTTAGAGCTTAAACTTAACTGAAAATTACAATCTTTAGTAATTTTAATTTTAATCTTCTTGTATCAATTTCTAATAATATTGTGTAATTTAATAAAAATAGAAAATAAAAAAAAAATTAAAATTTAACATATTTTTCAATAATTGCTTTATCAAACCTGTTTTATTTTATCAATGAAATTGACTCTTCGCAGAAATCATCTCGTCCTGTTCTGAATTTTTCGAGCCCATATTGTAAATTAGGATTTAGTTCTTTAACTAAACTATCCATAAATGGCAGGGCACTACTTCGACAAAGTGGTTC
>Ga0114923_10001937_pt1 | contig 14177 bp, 25 predicted proteins | sample SumtaG_FD_89578 | JGI IMG/M metagenome (GOLD analysis project Ga0114923, IMG submission 89578) | Deep subsurface microbial communities from Indian Ocean to uncover new lineages of life (NeLLi) - Sumatra_00157 metaG | ecosystem: Environmental > Aquatic > Marine > Oceanic > Sediment | place: near... | reverse complement strand
TCGTAATCACGAAAGACATGTTGCCGGAGGCTATGCCATTTGAACGTGCGTTCCTAGGTGTCATCTACACTTGCGACGCTGATGGTGTGGCCCCTACGCAAGCCATTGTGTCCGACCGATTAGAATTCGAGTGGCGGGACGTTAAGAAGCGTGTGGCGGAGGTCATGGAGCAACGTACCGTAGACCCCGACATCAGGGGCCACTCGTTTGTTCTCAAGGATTGGCTGAAGCACCGCCGCATCCTCATTGCGGCAGCAAAGGCTGTTGAAGAATTACATAAGCCCGAGGGCACCATAGAACAACGCTTCGCCAAGTTCCTAAACATTGCTAGCGAAGCAGCACCACAGGCTCGTAACATGGAGGATCTCTCCATGCCAGAGGGTATCAAGGTATGGGAACGGGAGCAAGTCGCCCGCGTTATTCGTGTGGAGTCTGGTCTCAACCCCGGGCCCAACTTCCCTTGGAAGAATCTGAACGATCTCGTACCAGCCCTGAAATTGGGAGAGATGACAACTTTCAGCGCGCAGACTAAGCATGGTAAGTCCATGATGGCCGCAAAGATCGCTGAGCACATGGCCTATGATGAGCGGCAGCAATACTACGTGCTGTTCGTTCGGATGGAACAAAACACAGTGTCGGCTATGGATCGTGTGATCGCTCGTAACCTGCCCGTGATGACTGACGTGCTGCGAACCGGCAAGGTGGATCCCCGGATAGAACCCTGGAAAAGTAGGATAGAGCAGATCGTTAGCTTCTATGCAACACTTGAGGAGCACCGGGGTCGCTTACGCGACATCTATGCACCAGGCATGACTCCAAGTCGCCTCAAGGCTACGGTCATGAAGCACCAGGCAATTGCTGATAGTATTGACAAGGAGTTGGTACTGGTGCTGGACTACACTCAAACGTTGGACAGTTCGGAGCTCGCATCGGACCCCGTGGCCGGTCTTAACATGGTGGCTGACTTTCTCAAGACGCTCGCCGAAGCTGCGGGAATCTATATTGTAACCTTCGCCCAGATGAACATGAGTGCGGGCTATGACCGTGTGACCAGCTATGGCGGGTCCCTGCAAGCATTCCGTAGTCAGGTACTCATCCAGCTGATACGCGGGGAGGAAGCCGAGGTTGATTTGCCTATGAAGGGCAAGGACGGGAAGCAGAAGATCGACATGACTGGTCGCCCCATGTACTACCATCGTCGGGGTCAGCTGCATTCCGATGGCATTCTGCGCGTGATGCGCGCCAACGACGACGCATCTGGCAGCGCCGCGATACGGTTTGTCAATGGCTACTTTGAGATCGAGAACAACGAAGAGAAGGCCAAGACAGAAGTATATGCACAGCGGAATCTTACCTAGCAATTGCACATAATTGTGGTACACTATTGTCGGGGAGGGGTACTGGGTGTAAATCCCAGGGCCCCATCCGAGGGGGCCGTAAACCATGCACCCTCCCCAGCCATCCACTAAGGAGTGAATGAATGAACACCCTAACGATTCAACTCTTCGCCGAACATCTGGAAGAGAAACAACTTTGGTACACCTCCCCCATCTCCAATCGCGCCGTTCAAATGGTGGCAGGAACCCTTTCTCGCTGCGGTGTTGTCAAACGTCCCGAACGCCTCCGTATTCTGTCGCGTTTGTTTGGGCGAACAATTACCTCGACACGGGACCTGACTACTGGGGAAGGTGTCTCGTTTTTGAAGCATTGTTGGGAGGATGTTGACGAAGATGCTGGCTGGCACAAGCGCGTCATCTTCCCCCCCTTTGCCGTATTGGTGGGAAGTCTGTGAACGACAGACAACTCAGGTACACGGCTTTCCGGCACCGCGGTGGGTATGGGAAGGCCATGTGCCAGCTTTGTGAAAAGCGTGTAGCGACTGACCTCCACCACATCTACAACAAAGAGTGGACACGGCACAATCCTGTTGCCAGGAAGCTCACCAATGTCCTGCCGCTCGTGACTGTTCTGTGTAACCCATGCAACATTACTAATGCCGACATGGACCCCCACTTCTGGCTGCTTTGGGATAAGAACGTTCATCTTTACGGGTTCGATGTATGTACTGCGGCCTACGATAAAGTGGTTGAAGCTACGACTGTAGGCCGAGAACGAAGGAGAAATAAGAATGACCACTAACGAACAAGTTTTGAACGCTCTCAAGCGTCACAATGTAGAATTGTTCGATGGTTGGGAACGGGTCAAACGCATTAGAACGGGCAGCATCGCGTTTGACAACATTTTAGGCGGCGGCCTACCTATAGGTCGCATTACGCAAGTCTACGGGGCTGAGAGTGTCGGGAAGTCCACATTCTGCTACCTTACTGCTGCTAGTATCACCCAAAACAAGCAATATGTGTTCTGGGTGGATTCTGAGGGCAGTCATGACCCCGACTGGGCCATAACATTAGGCGTGGACCTGGACTATCTTCACATCTACCGCCCCAAGTTCGCAGAAACGGCCTTTGAGATCATCATCAGTATGATGAACGAGGGTGTCTACAACCTGATAATCATTGACAGCATTGTGGGCTTTGCCTTCCGCGCAGTTGTGGAGGCGGGCTTCGACAAGGTGCCAATGGGCGGGCGGGCGCGGGCGATAGGAACGTTCTTGTCAATCGTTAGGAATAAGTTGGTAGATTCTGACACTGCCATGTTGTTGTGCAATCAGGTGCGTGCCAACCTCAAGCCCTACGGCGGGGATACCATGCGTCCTGGCGGGAAACAGTTGGAGCATGACTCCGACATCATCGTGAACATGCTCACGCCGGTTGTAGCACCTCCCGACCCCTCCCCCAGCAACCCTATCAAGACCATCACTTTGCGGCCCAAAATAAAGAAGAACCGCACTGCCCCACGCAGAGGATTCTCAGCAGAGGTTGTGCTGCATGTCCAAGAGGAGCAAGTGGTCAGTCGGACAACCGATGTGGTGGCGCTAGGCCGTGAGCTTGGTATCTTCACAAATAAGGATGGCGACCCCCTTCGAGGTGCCGCAAAGCCCCACTACAACGGAGTTGATCTGGTCTATGACGGTGAAGGCGCAGACAAAATCGTCGGCACCGGCTCAACGGACGCCAAGGTACGTGTGTATCTGTCCATGCATCCCGAGTTAGAGGATGAGATTTACGATGAAATTCAGACCCGCATAGGAGGTCCGACTCATGAAGCACAATCCAGTTAACAACAAGAAAACGCAGATTGCCATCCTCAAGTTCTGCAATGTGGCTCGTTCTGGGCAAGCTGTTATCGATGCCATCTCGAACGAGAGTGAGGGGCGTCTGCGTATGTTCCTGACTGCCCTATCCATCGCAGGTTATCTCCAGGCTCTCGGCGAGACCCGTGGGCGTACTTACCACACGACGCACCTTGGCCGTGAGCATCTGGAACGTGAAGAAAAACGGGTGGGGCAGTGGGAAGAGTGGGGGCTCGAATAATGGGAACTGGGATGAACCCACAACGTCCCGGCATTGAATGGACCCATCCTTGGGGACGACGCGGCTTTACCTGGAATGTTCAGGGGGGTTGTCTTGCCAAATGTGCGTGGAATACTGGTGACGGTGTTACAGAATGTTATGCTAAGACGGTAGCTGAGAAGCTGGCCGTCAAAGCATATCCCCAGGGGTTCGCGCATAGCTACTGGCACCCAGAACGCCTTGAAGCACCGTATAAGATCGAGGAACCCGCAGGTATCTTTGTGGATAGTATGAGCGATCTGTTGGGCCATTGGGTACCGATGGAGCGCATCATGATGGTCATGGATGTTATCTGGGAGAATCCGAAGCATGTCTTCTTCCTGCTCACTAAGAATGCTCCGCGCATCGGTAAGATTACTGAGACGCTCCCGCCGAACTTGTGGCTAGGTGTCTCTGTTCCCGCTGACTACATGTACGGGGGGAGACTTAACTTCGAGCAGCAGGACCGCATGTTCGTGAACGCTCTTGAACACCTGATGCTCAGCACCGCCAACGTCACATGGGTGAGTTTTGAGCCCCTGTCGCGGCCCTGGCACCACCTTGTCGCTGATTTCGATACACTTGACTGGGCTGTTATAGGTGCTGCCTCAAGGGGCAAGCAGACATTCCAACCAGCCCCCTGGGACCTCAGAATGTTGGAAGAGCGTCTTGCTCAAAGCTACAACATACCTGTGTTCTATAAAGGGAACTTAGACGCCGAGGTGCGACGTATTGAGTACCCATCTGAGAAGGAGTTTGGCTATGCCCCATGATGATTTTTGGGAGAGCTACACCAAGGAAGAAAGGTACAAGGCGGTTCTCCAAACAACCCGCCTATGGTTACTGGGGCGTCTGCAAAAGACGACTGCTGAGCAAATGCTCAATCTTATTGATGAGCCCCTCGATATTGTCGATGGCCCAAAGGTGCGGTTACAAGTGAGGGGGTATGATGTCGAAGAATGAGCCGACGTTCGAGATGCTCGCCGAACGGGTACGGATGATCATTGGGCCAGCTACAACTGGTAAGTCAAGTATCAAACTCGAGCGGAAGTGCGTGTTCGAACCGCCTGGGAAACACGATTATTGGGGACACCTGTGGGTATTGGAACTGCCAATGATTAATCACTATTGGTTGGGAACGAATGGCTGGAACCGGGGGAAAGAGGGCGTACCTAAGAAGTTCGAGGATGAAAACCTATCCAGGGTTATCTATCAAGCTCTCAAGTTCCTGGACGAAGTGCCTGACTGTCAGGAGCGGGAGAACATGCTTCCGCCCCTTGTGGTACCAGATTGACATAGCGTTGGCACTAGTGCCAAGTTCCGGATTTGGCACTAAGTGTCAACTGATAGGAGAATGCCGAATGTTGAACGAGAAAGCTCTACAAATTGAGATCGAACGACTGAAAGAACTTGCAGCAGGGGGGTGGGAATCACCCCCTCACACGCACGTACATCAGAAGTGCCAGGGTGCTTACAACGTTCTCTGTGCGCTGGAAGACTGGTTAGAACGCCAGCCGGGATGGACCGGATACCCGAAAGCTTCCCTCGGCGGCACCAACGAAGTCGACTTTGAGTACGACGAACAGGCCCCTGATGACCCTGACCAAGTACGGTGGCGGAAAGCCACGGAAGAAGGATACAACAATGAAGACGACACTTCTGTCGCTGAATGATTACGAACTGTCCATGTTGGATGGTATTGCACGGGAAGAAATTCAGCCCAAGATCGACGCGGCTCTTGAGCGGCGGGGCATTGAGATCCCCGTGGGTATGCCGGAGAAACTTTGGGATATGTTCCGTGTGGTCATGCGAACTGCCACTGTGGAAGGTCGCCTCAAGGTTATGTTCGGTAAGACGAATCATTGTACTGTGTGCGGTGAACGCGGCAGTTATCGTAAGTATGCGCGTAACTCATCGTACCATAACAAGGGCGACTTCAACTACAAGAAACCCATCGACCTGAGCGCGACTGATTTTGGGAATGCCTACACCAAGATGTGTTCACCGTGCTTCAAAGAACTTCATCCCTATATCATTGAGGCCGTAAAGGATATGAAGGTGGAGCTATCGAAAAGACTCACCGGGGTGTTCCCCAAGTACACGCGCTATGACATTCATGAGTGTTTGGACTGTGGGTGGGTGGGGCACCAGGGTCTCATGGGTAGGTTGCCTGCCGTCATGAATGGCTACTATCGCGGTGCCTGTCCTGAGTGCGATGCTAAGAATCTGCCCTTCGGTTTTACGCGCCTCAAAAGAAAGAAGGACGGCGGCTTTGAGATTCACGAGACCCAGGGCACATGGGAGCACCCATCATGAGAGTTGCCATCGTAGGAAGTCGGGGTTATTCGCGGTCGGATAAAGTGAGAGAATATGTTCTTGCCCTGCCCTCGGATACCGTAGTAGTGAGTGGCGGGGCTGCGGGCGTGGATAGCGTGGCCGAAATAACGGCGCGGAAGGCTGGCCTTAAGGTGGACATCTATCTTCCCAACTGGGCCACTCTTGGCCGGTCGGCTGGTTTCCAGCGTAATGTTACCATCGTTGAGAATTGCGACAGGGTGGTCGCGTTTTGGGACGGCTATTCCAAAGGAACTTCGCACACAATCAATCTGGCACACATGGCCGGTAAAGAAGTAACTATCATTCGAGAAAAAGAGGAGTGACAATGGTTTCAGTCCGAGAAGAACAGAAGTACGGCGCTGATTACGCAATGGTTAGGCCGGGAACGCTGGAGGAGTGGGCGCTCATTCAGTGTCACCCAAATTGGGCAGACGAGTTCGATACGTACTGCATCAACCTGATGCCCTATTATCTGTGGGAAGTTGCCCGCAAGGTCATTGCGGCGGCACCACGCATCGAAATTCAAGTTGGTACCAATCAGGAGATCCAAACCACAGGGGTGAAATACCTGCTCGATGTGGAAGTGAATAAGGTTAGCTCTATCACCGCGCAGGGGCTACTCTTTGCCTTTCAGGGAGACGACCGCCCTGGTATGAGAAATGTGGGCGTCATCGATGTTATCAACTGGCTGACACGCGATGACTGGGGTCCCGAGATTGAGCTTACCCCGGACCTCCAGAGGTTCCTTGACCACACTGATCGGGATGTTCAATGACCGAGGTTATCAACATCAAGGATGCTCCCAAGGGCTGGCAGAACGATAAGAAGTACGTCTACATCGGTAGACAGAATCGCCGCAAAAAGCTGAGGGAGTCGTTCTGGTTCAATCCATTCAAGATTGACAAGCGACGGGACCGCACCGAGGTTTTGCGGCTCTTTCACATCTACATCAAGTCACTCCCCTGGATGTTGGAGCGGCTCGGCGAGCTTGAGGGTAAGACGTTGGTGTGTTGGTGTAAGCCAGAGGAGTGTCACGGAGACATTCTCATCCATTTACTTGAGCAGCAGGGGTAACGATAAGGGGCGAGGGATGTCTCGCCCCTATTGTTTTACGGGTTCATGATCAAAGATCCATCGGCATAGCCGCGCAGGACCTCAGACCAGTTGGTACCTTTTCGTGACAGGTTTTGGAAGTAGCCCCCCTTCATCAACAGAAAGCCCTGTATCCACTGATGATGCTTATTACTCGATACCTGTTTGTACTTCGTTCGCCGCGGCGACCGCATACATCCGAGGGCATGGATTTCTTTGTCTCCGTCCTTAGACCACCCAGATTGTAGCTGGTGCGTATGTGCCAGAACGATGTGTGCCTTATGTGGATTATCCGGATCGGGCCCCGCTTCGACATCATAGAGTTGCTGGCCCAATCCGACAGAAACTGCTGCATAATTGTCTGGATGGAGTATTTTGACATAGCCACGTTCATCTGTCCTCAGATACATGTACGAATAACGCGAATGCTTGATAGGCGTTCCCCGGAGGAGCATTCCAAGATGCACCTGTCCTTTCGTCTGCTTGTTGATGCGCCGGTCGTGGTTCCCCTCTATGAGATAAATGTTCTCGAACCACTCGCCAAACCTGTGAAGAATTCGCCGTGTGACGTTGATGGCAGTCTCGTATCCGAGGTCGGTGTCCAGGGCATGGAGTTCCTTCCAGGCATTGAGCGATTGCTGATCGGTAGCCACAAGATCCCCAGCGATAACAAGCGTTCTAACGCTTTGGGCGACAGCTGTGAGAAGAGCGGTTTCGAGCATGACGGGATCGACATCAGGGATCTCCAAGTCTGATATGACAACGGCGTCGTTACAATCGACCACCTCGTAGTCTACGTACTCAGGTGTGTTGAGCTCCGGCATGATGAGCTTCTCCGCCAGGGCGGATCCCATTTCACGCCGGTACTGCATGTATTCTCGTATGCGGCGGCCTAAGTTGTTAGGAGACGAGAACTCCAGTTCCTCAGCCTTAACGTATAGATCGAGCGTGTTGTTTTCGTAGTCATTCGCCAATTCTTCACGCAGTGCTGTGTCTACATCTGACCACTTCAAGGTGGTCTCCTTTCACCTGGGATAGCTAGAAGATAGATAGGCCCGTAATAGGTATCGGAGCGGGGCTTGAGGTGTCGATGTCGAAACAACTTCTGATCATATCTTCGGTTGCCCCCTCAAGATAGAATGCACACGCCCCTGGTAACATTCGCTCAATACAGCCGCCAACCCAGCCATTGTCTTGTTCGCCATCTTCTATATAGTCGGCGGCGACGCACCACTCAACTGCGGCAAATCTGATCAAGTTCATGTACCTGTCAAGTGGTACTTCGAATACTGCTTGGCCGCCACCGCCACCCTGTGAGGGGCCTATCGAATTTGGGATGACGAGGGGTGCGGGGGTCGGCGGGAAAACTTCCTGCGTTGGGGTGGGTAGAACGGGCTGGGCCGAAACGACCTCGACAACGATGACGAGGACCAACAGCAGCCATAGCGTGGCGATGAACCAGCCTTTAACCCCTAGATTGTTGAAGTTATTCATAGTCTTTCTTCTCCTCTTTTGATGGCTTTTTCTGAGAAGGGGAACCCATGCATCGCCGCAAAGATTGACAGCGCCTTCTCCATTACGCTGGCTATGCGTTCGTAAGCTGCGGCAGTGCGGTTCTCTGCAACCGCCTGTTGCTTCGCGGCGTCGGCAAGCTGTTGCGACATCAGGAAAGTCCGCTCAGCAGACTCGGCCTGATCTCTCAAATAGCCCATTGCTTCCTTTTCCATCGGTGTCTGTTCAGCCATTAGGTTGCCTGGAATAGGATAGGAAGGTCAAGGGTCTGGGCAAGGTCATCCCACCATGCGAGTGGCCTTACCAGGAAATGCGATTGATCGCCAGCGGCGGCCTGGTCTCTGCGTTCGCCAGTATTGACGATGTGCATCTGAATGCCGCAAATGCGAGAGAAGTCGCGCAGAATGTCTTCGATGGTATCCTCGGTAGCGTGCTCCAATACATCCTTTGAGCAGATGACGGCGAAGCGTCCCAGGCTGATGATGCTAGGGTGGTTAGGTATGGAACGCATGTCACCCCAGATAAGGAACTCCCGAACGTTGGAGTCTGCCTGGGAGAGAATATATGACGAGACATCTACCCCCCAGGCACGCATACCCAGAACGCGCATAGCGTACACCGCGGCTCCGGTCGCGCAACCGATCTCCAGAACCCTGGGGACCTGATTGTTTTCCGGGATGTTGTCGCGGATCCACTGGGCAAAGCCATCCGGGTTGGCAAGCCCGGGGCGATAGCCCCCTACCCTGGAGTAGTTGCTCTTATGTTCTTTCGCTTGCTCGTGGCCGAAATAGACTGCATCGAACCACTCACCGTTCTTCATCCGGGAGGTCTGTCCCTTCCGATGAACCGTCAAGGTTGCCGGGAGTTTCTTCATAGTCGAACTCGATTTCATCGTCATTCTCTCCTGTATAGAGGTTCAGGTCGTCCAGTAAGTCTTCCACTGCTTCATCGATGTCCGGCTCCACCGTGTACCAGTCAACCCCACGGAGACTTTCCATGAGGACTTGGCAGTCGGTTTCGTCTAGGTTGGTAAAGATGACGATGGGGGTGTAGCCTGCTCGGACTACTTGCTGGACCGGGTTGAAAATACCGGTAAGGAAATTGGGAACCCATGATAGGTCAAGGCTGTTGTCGTCGGCGGGGCGAATGCCGCGATCCCACTGCTGAATATATGGATCTGCGTTGCCAGATGCACCGTTCACACCGGCCTGATAGAGGTTATCCATCAACCCCTGGTTGCCGGAAAGTTCCGGCCCGAAAACTAGATATGCGTTAGGCATGATTACTCCTTGGGTTTAGTTGCGAATTCGGGTGTGTAATACTGGGCATTGCCATCGTAGAATTCCCACTCAACTATGGGAAGGCCCAAGAGATCGAGTAAGCGGGGTAGGGCGCGAGGCTCGCTTATGAGCTCCTCGTAACTCACTGTGTACCACTCAGTGGAGGGAAGTTTGTTCATGTGCGCCGCAAAGTGAAGAAAGGCTTTACGATAACGCGCAATCCCATCGCCCCACTCGCCACCTGACTTACGAAGAAGGCTGGAAAGGACGGTTGCTATGAAGTTGCGTTGCATATAGAGAACAATAGGTTGATAGCCAGCGTGTACAGCCTTCTTTACCTGCGCGTGAATGTCTACCCAGGCACCGGCGTGGGGGAGGGAATGAAGCCAGGAAATATCCCCAGCGCCTGCTTTGGCCCTTGGAATGCCCGTGTCCCACTTTTGTACATACGGCATTGCCACGCCTGTCGCGCCATCAACACCGGCCTTGTTCAGAATATCCATCAGCATCCTATTCCCAGAACTTTCAGGGCCATAGACTAAGAACGCACGCGGCATATTAGTCCTTTGAGCACTTCACTACGATTGTCGGCTGGGCATGGGAGAACATTGATGTCACCTCAATTACTTTGAGGCCGCCTCGCTTCACGGCGGCGACGAGAATGTCCCGTGTAAACCCGGTTTTATGGAACTCTCCTTCATGGTCCTGGTTTCCAAAAATGCAGTCGAGTTCCCAGCCGTTGCCACCCATCTTGAGCCATTGCTCTACACACCACTTCAGGTTAGGTACCCGGATCTCTATTTTACCCCCGGGCTTGATGACGCGGGCGAATTCCATCATCGTAGGCACTACCATATCCTTCGCAATATGTTCTAGTGCGTGTGAACATATAATAGCAGAAACGCTGCTATCTTCAAAGGGTAATCTCCACATAGGGGCCTGAACTTCGGCGGTGTCTACGAAGGGGTCTACTCCTGTGTAACCCTGCATGGTCTTATCGGGGCTGCCGCATCCGATGTCGAGTTTAATCTCTTGCTTGGTATCCATCATACGCTCCTTCGGCTGTTAGAGGATTGAGAGGATCGTCAATATGCTTTGCCCGAGCTAAGGAGTGAATAACAAATCGGCGGCTGGTTCGGGCGGTATAGTCGTAGCAGTAGGCGGGGTCCTCGGTGAGAGGGGGATCATCAGGGTACTTGGGGTTGGGGCCCCAGCGGAAACGTTGGATTCCGAAGATGGTCTTGTGTATCAGCATATAACCACAGGTGCCATGAGCACATTCGGTTACATTTGGTCTTAGTTCCGTGCGCCCACCAAAAAGGTAGTTAACGTGGCTGTGAGCACCCCGGCCAGGAACCAGCCCACCACAAAGGGGGACATCCAGTTCGAGTAGGTAGGACAGGCCCGAGGGAAGGGGTATAACATCAGCGTCGATGAAGAGGAGGTGGTCGGCCTCGTGGAGCATGGCATAGTCGATACACATGTTACGGGCGGTGACGATACTCGGGATCCGGGTCATGCCCTGGTCTCCCGTGGTCTCTTCCCGCCACGTTGTGGAAGCTACGAGCCAGCGATCCCAATCTATGGGCTTCGTCCAGCCCCACTCTTTACCAAAGAGGTCGAGAAAGCTAACACGCTGGGCGTCAACATCCCACCACCCCTCAATGTTAATGTACACCCTGTCTACTTGGGGCATCTGCTGGATAGCATCAACCACATCAAACAGGGCGTACATCTTAGACGGCGTACAAATGACTGCGGCGACGATCATTCGAGGTCGAATTCCTCTCCGCTTAGGGGCGGCAGAAACGAGAACCCAGGCTGCTTGTGTACTTCCTCATTAATGGCAGCTTCAATCTGGCCGCTGATGCTGTTTAGATCAACAACGATACCACGTTCGGAGAGCCAGTCCTGCGCTTGTAGTGTGGCCCATGCTTTCTTATTTGTGGCTTCGTCAGCGATTAGCCCCGCTATTCCGCTCTGCTCAGCGGCACGAACGGCCAGCGTAACGATTGATCGGATAATCAAGTCTTGTTCCAGTGTCACCTGGGCGGCGTAGAGTTGCTGCCAGCGTCTCAGCAACAGCGTAAACTGTGCCAGGACGAAGGGGGTTGCAACTGTGACCAACGCGATCAGCAGGTTGACGATGAAATCAGTTAGTTCTTCCGGCATGTCATTCTCCTATGCTTGGGTAAATGAAAGTAGTTCTTGTTGCAATCGGGATACTCTTGCGGTGAGCTCGAGGTTGTGCTCTTCGAGGGCTGCGTTCGCACCTTCCAGTTGCTCGATGCGCCGAGCGTAATCTTCGAGAGTCTTCAAGCGATTCTGGAGCAAGTTCTCTGCTTCGGAGAGGCGTCTGGAGAGGTCTTGTACCATATTCTGGAGTGTGACCACCTGCTCGAGATAGTTTGTCATGGCCGTTGCAGTGTCGTACTGGGCTTCCGCCTCTACTTCAATCTCCCTTAGTGAGAAATTGCGGCGAAAGATCAGCCAGTTGAACACTGTGGTGATAAGCACTGTGGCGAGGGCTACTACGATTTGTGCTATTGGCATAAGCATGGCTCCTAGTCATCGTCTATGCGGCGTTGTAAGCGTTGCATCTTGAACTCTAGCATTGCAGCGTAATCGAAAACGATTGCCACCGCCGTTCGTAATTGATTGAGGTTCGATGAGGCCAGAATACCCGCCCTGATGTTGCCATAGGCGTCTAGCCGCGACCTGCGGTTACGTTGTTTCTTACGTCGGTCGCCCAGTCGATAGTTAGCCATTGCTTCCTTCCTCCTGCATTATAACATAAATTATTGAGCTTCATGTACTTCAAGTAATCCGTCTACTGTGGCACGCGCTTCGATAGCACTGCCTAGCTTCCAATCTGCCGAAAGAGTGCCACTCACCACCGCTTTTGCGGCCACGGATGCCTCAAAGTGCCGAGTAACCAGGACTTCCCCGGTGATAACAGCTGCTACATTGACGAACGCATCCAACCTGTGTTCAGGTATCAGTACCAGGCCCCCGGAAACGGTCACGCTGGTGGTAATGGTGCCCCCTATGGGTTCTTTGCCGTAAACGCGAAGGACATTGGGAGTGGGGAAGTCCCTTGCTTCGGCCACCAAGTAGCCCATGTCATCTGCTGTTACCGTAAAGGTACCCATGCCGTTGGAAAGCATTACCGGCACGTCGGAAGTTACATCATTTTCAGTGACCGTAATGAAGACGCGGCCCTCATGTGGGTACTGAATACCCAGAGGGTCCCGCATTGTAACGGTCACGGTGGCGGTGTCGTTGTTGTCGGCAACGATCTTTGGCTTATCGACAGTTAGTTCAATGTAATTTGGGCGATTTTCGAGGAGCCACTCGTCGGTGGTGGGTACTAGTTTGCGCTTCCCGGTTTTAACGCTGTGTATATATCTCATGATTAGCCCATCCCATATAGGGCGTAGCGACTGTTTATTGTCCAATCAGTACCGGTCATAGGAATAATCTTAATGGCAGTGATAGGCTCGAGGGACAGCCAATGCCCTCCCATGGAATGCGAACGTTGGTTTCCCGATGAGGTACCGTATGGCCTTGCGCCAATGCCATTGAGCGTCTTAAAGGTATCCAAGTTGCGATACCCGTGAAAAGTAATCGCCATTTGAGCTATGTATCCAGCGGGAGCGGTGTCTCCCAGCACGCAAATTATTCTAATGTGGGGGCTGGCGAGATATTCGGCACCCGCAGCCGATGTATAAAACGAAGATACTGAGTTGTAATAATTATTACCGGTGTCGCCATTAAATGTCATGTAAGCGTGATCTGTGGTGGCAGCCCGGTTGGATCTCAACTGGAGAAGAAGCATCAAGTGTTCTGCCTGGATACCAATGTTATTCAATTCGATAGAGCTTGCCGCGGCTGGGAGTTTGGTAAGCGGTATGATCACTTCCCAGCCTCCTTTGCTTGCGGCCTCTTCGATGGCAGCTGTCTTGGCAGGAGATTGTCCTGTGTCGGGCCGGTCGTACACGCTGGTGATAGTCCATCGAGAACTCCGCGGTGAACGAACGAGGAGCACACGATCATTTGCTGCAATGATTAGGGAGGTCGACACAAAGGCACGTTGTGTGTCGGTTGTGCCTTCAAGCCGAACAAGAGCCTCTCCCCCAGAAACAGAGATAACCCGGCCATCAGCGACGAGCCCATGCCCTTCGCGTTCTTTCTTGAGCTTGAGTGTCTTGTCAAAATCACTGCTCATGCTATGTCCTTATGATGTAACCCAAAAACAGTGAGGGTTGTACGTTATTGTGGGCACCACCGCCGCCTGTAGTGTCGGTTGTTTCTGTGACTTCTACTAAGCTACTGGCAACTGACATTTGTTGTGTTGCACCCGCGCCGCCACCCCGAGCAAAATCATGGTCGTGTGAAGGCATCTCAGCTATAGTCAATGTATGTTCTTCGTCGCCAAATACTCCGGCAAGGCCATCGGCAGCAGTATCAGTTACTCTGTCTGCGCTGGACCCACCTAGGTTGT
>Ga0114923_10001936_pt1 | contig 14177 bp, 17 predicted proteins | sample SumtaG_FD_89578 | JGI IMG/M metagenome (GOLD analysis project Ga0114923, IMG submission 89578) | Deep subsurface microbial communities from Indian Ocean to uncover new lineages of life (NeLLi) - Sumatra_00157 metaG | ecosystem: Environmental > Aquatic > Marine > Oceanic > Sediment | place: near... | reverse complement strand
TGTGCGACAGCCCCTTTATCGTCAGTAACGGTCAGCGTCACGGTATAAACTCCTGGCAGTGTGTAAGTGTGGAGGGACGTAACGCCATCTCCCATCCACCCATCGCCGTAATCCCAGTGGAACTGAACAATTGAGCCATCGGTATCAAATGATGATTGGGCAGAGAACGAAACGTACAGCGGGACGGCTCCTTGCTGTGGTGTTGCATTGACAACCGCCGTGGGCGGCGAGTTCGGAATTAAGAAACAACCGGAAAGAAAGATCCCGCAACACAGTAGGACGAGAGCTCTGAGAGCATGTTTCATGATTACCGTATGCTAGCAGTCGGGATGAGATCCGTCAATCCCTGTTACAGTTCATGCCGGAGGCGGGCATTGATGATGAAGCATCGCGTGTGGGGTGTTGGCTTGTTCTTGTGCGTGATGGCGATGGCTCTTTCATCCAGTGCAGCCGGATCACAGCCGTCGGGACTGCGAACCGAGGTGCTGGCCACCAACCACCTAACGACGTTGATCACGACGTATTACGGTGATCCGAACCGAACAACGGCAGATGCTGTTATCCAGCGCGAGCGGTCCGACCGTCCGATGGAGATCAACGTCGTCCCTTGCCTGCCCCAGCCAAGTAACCGCGATTGACACGGTCTACGATCTGTCGTACCCTTCGCGTCCAAGTAGTCCGCAATTGCTATCCGGCCGGAATTCCTGGAATGAGTTTGCGCACTGAATCCTCGCTGACGATGCGGGGCGGATTTGCATTTGTGGGCGCGTACCCGGCATACAAGTAAGGAACCGGACGGTACGCGAAGGAGCTGGACCATGACCAAGGCAACCCCGATCGATCGCGTTCGCAACGTCGGTGTGGTCGCTCATATTGACGCAGGAAAGACGACGGTCACGGAACGCATTCTCTTTTTCACGGGCAAGCGGCACAAACTAGGCGAGGTCCACGACGGCGAAGCCGCCATGGACTGGATGGTTCAGGAGCGGGAGCGCGGCATTACCATTACGTCGGCAGCCACGACCACTTTTTGGCGCGATCATCGCATAAACATCATCGATACTCCCGGTCACGTCGATTTCACGGCCGAGGTTGAACGCAGTCTTCGTGTACTCGACGGCACCATCGCCCTGTTCTGCGCTGTCGGCGGGGTGCAACCCCAAGCGGAAGCCGTGTGGCGCCAGGCGGAAAAATACCGTGTCCCTCGCATTGCTTTCATCAACAAAATGGATCGCACCGGCGCCGATTTCGAGCGAGTCGTTGAGGAGATTCGAGAAGAGTTAGGTGCCAACGCCGTTCCCGTCGTCATCCCTATCGGGGCGGAGGGCGAGTTCCAAGGCGTCATAGATCTAGTCGACATGAAGGCCATTTACTACGATGAGGCACCAGGGGTCGGGGCGACTATTCGGGAAGAAGACATTCCCGAAGACTTAATGGAAGCCACTCGCGCGGCAGAAGAGCGAATGATCGAGATGATCTCGGAGCAGGACGATCATCTGATGGAGATGTTCATCGAAGGCGTGGTTCCCGATCGAGCCGAAGTCGTCCGTGCCATTCGCAAAGCAACGATCGAGGGACGGTTCATCCCCGTGTTGTGTGGCGCTGCGTTCAAGAACAAGGGCGTGCGCCGATTGCTCGATGCCGTGGTCGACTACCTTCCATCGCCGATGGATCTTCCTCCTGTCATCGGAGCATTCAAGGATTCGAATCAGGAACTGATCCGTGATCCTCATGACGACGCCCCATTGGCGGCACTGGCGTTCAAGTTGCAGTCCGATAAGCACATGGGCAAGCTGACGTACGTGCGCGTGTATTCCGGTGTTCTTGAAGCAGGCGCCCAGGTCTACAATTCTTCGCGGGACAAGATGCAACGCGTTGGACGCTTATTCGAAATGCATGCGAACGATCGTGAGGCAATCGAAAGCCTCCAAGCCGGTCAGGTCGGGGCTGTCGTCGGCCTGGCTGAGACGCGAACGGGCGACACCATCTGCAGCCGCGAACATCCCATCGTGCTGGAGTCGATCGAATTCCCGGCTCCGGTTATTGGAGTAGCCGTGTCTCCCGCCTCTCGTGACGACCGCGACAAGTTGGCCAAGGCCCTCCATCGATTGGCTGAAGAAGATCCGACGTTTGTGGTGAAGTCGAATCAGGAAACAGGCGAAGTCGTCATCTCGGGGATGGGCGAATTGCATTTGGAGATCATTCTCGATCGGCTGCGACGCGAGTTCGGCGTGGGCGTGGACTCCAGCCGCCCTCAAGTGGCCTATCGCGAGACGATTCTCGGATCGGTGGAGCACGAATACCGTCACGTGAAGCAAACGGGCGGGCGCGGTCAGTACGCGCACATGGAGTTCCGCATCGAACCCGCGAATCCGGGCGACGGCTTCCAATTCCTGGACGAAATCAAGGGCGGAAAGATCTCGCGCGAGTACCTTAATGCCATCAAGCGCGGAATCATCGACGAAATGGCCGAAGGACCCTACGCCGGCGTCCCCATGGTTGACATTCGTGTCACCGTGTTCGACGGATCGATGCACGACGTGGATTCCTCGGACCAGGCGTTTCGCACCTGTGGCAGGATGGGATTCCGTGAAGCCTGTCTCAAGGCGGGGCTGGAGCTGCTCGAACCACTGATGAGTGTCGAGGTGACCGCTCCCGAGGAATACACCGGCGCTATTACAGGGAGTTTGTGCAGTAAGCGCGGCCGCGTTCAAGGCATGGATAGCAAGGCCGGCGCCACTATCCTACAGGGATTCGTTCCGTTGGCCGAGATGTTCGGGTACGCCTCAGAGCTGAGAAACGTGACCTCTGGGCGCGGCACGTTCACCATGCACTTCGAGCATTACCAGGCCGTTCCCTTCTCCATTGCCGAGGAGATTATCGAGAAGCTCAAGGAAGACAAGAAGTAACGGTCAACAGACACAGAAGAACGGCGCGCTGCTCTGGCTACAAGGCAGCGCGCTTTTCTGTTCCTGATTGACTCTAGCTTGGCTTCTCAAGGTCTTACCCTTGACGCAGTGCAGCCAGGAGGATTTGCAGTATCGGCGGTTCAATCAACGAGCATGTTCCAAAGCGCTCCAAGAGAGCGTTCCATTTCATGGCAGAAGAATAACACTATTGCTATTCTTCTGCAGCGATACGACAGCAATCTCTTAATGTGAGACGATCGAGTGCGAGATCCGATGAAACTTCTATGGTTCAGGCGCGGAAAGACGTTTGCAGATCTTCTTGGCGAGAAGGTTGGGGATTTCGGTGTGACGAGGGACAGCCTCTACATGCCCGGTGGAAGGATTCTCCCACAACGAATGAGAGGATCCCTCGCACCTGAGAATGCAGCCATAGCGCCTCAGATGCTTTGGCAAGGCTTGACGCTTCATCCGACCTTTACGATGTCACGAACAGCATCCGCGGGGACACCGCGCAAGCCCTCCTCACGGCGGTCTTCAAGTATTAGCTTGATGGCCTCAGCGAGGCTCTGCAAGCATTCGTCCTTGCTACGGCCTTGACCGTTGGCGCCGGGGATCTCCGGGCAGTAGCCGATGAACCATTCGCCATCTCGTTCAATGACGGCAGTGAACTCATTACTCATGGCGTTTCCTCCATGGCGTCGATGAGGAATCTCTGCAGGCGCTCTTGGCTCGTGGTCAAACTCGCAAACTGTCTTTCACAGACATCAGTGAATCGAGCCAGAGGTTTTCTGGCAATCTGCTCTTGATCTTCAAAGACCCCGAGCGAGCGGAAAGAAAGTCCCCACCGCTCAAACTGTAGCAGCGAGATCGTAGCATCTCGTGTCTTGTCATCATTGGGCAAGGCGAAGACGTGCAGCGGGCGTTGCATTCCGTTGACGTGGCAGTCAACAGGATATATTCCGCGCGGATCGTGTTCCGGATGATGCCAATCGAATATGCGGCGTTCCTCGGGGATCGTCTCGATCATGAATGCCCGGAAGTCTTCCATAAACGTCGATTTGATACGCTCCCGAGTCAAGAATGTGACATCGCTGATCTTGAGGATGGCTTGCACAAATGAGTATAGAGCGTGGCCGTACTCTCCTTCTGTGACCGGCATGAGAAGCTCCCCTTCCCGATCAGCTACATGAAAGGAGGAAAGGGTATTGCTGATGATTTTCTGACGTGTCCCTCGCTGAAAGTCAGTCTCGGAGATTGAATAGGTAAGGTGCATGAACGTGCTACCTTCATCAGAGAGCACCCACCCTCCGTTCTCACGCCGAAGCACAATAGAGAGATGATCTCCGTCATCGAGAACAAACGGCGAGAGAACACGGAAGCGATCAATTCCCTCCTGATGAAGTGATACGCTTTCGCTAACCTTTTCTCGAAAGTCTCTCTCGATGTCAGCGGTCGTCATACTGGTTCCTCTCCTCAAACAGTCCCAATTGGTCTCCCTCTGGAAGTATAAACCCGCAATCCTTCAACATGCAGTCCAGAGCGCCGCCAAGCTCTGAGAATCTGTCCGTTGATTCGGCAAACGATTCCTCATCGCTCCCCGCTTCCTGATATCGTGCCGTAGCTTGATGAATGTGGCATTGGAAAGCAAACCCAGTCTTCTCAAGATGGTTTGAGTGCCCATGTGTTCGGCTATTGTAGCGCCGTAGCAAGAAGACGCGATTCGTTCCAGGGACGATTACGGCAAGGATGACCGAAAAGTTCAGCGGATTGCTACTGCTCTGCCGCAGGATGATCTGAAACTCGTTCTCGTCTTGACCTTGGATCGTGTAGTTCTGTTCTCGGTGGCCACGTTTCTCACGAAGCGCCAGATGCGCCCTGTAGTCACTTGGAAGGGGCTTCGGCTCCTGAATGAGACTCTCGATTTGCTCATCTGTGAACGCGATACTCACTGTAGGCCTCCTCAGAAGAGAGAATAACACAAAGTATGTGTTCTTGGAAAGCCGAGCAGGTCGATCCGACGGTCAATCCGGATAGTGTGTTCGCGACACCTTCTCGGTCGGGCATCCGGCTATCGGGTTTCCAAGAGCCATTGCAGCCATCACGACCACGCTGTTCACTCCTTCCTATCCAATTGCCTAAGATCACAGTAAGATAGCGGCGGGTGAACCGAATGAGACAGGACGAAGTGTTGAAGGCACTGGCTTTGCACAGGAAGGAACTGCAAGCCTTGGGGGTTGAATCTCTTGCTGTATTCGGATCGGTAATCTACGGAGAAGCGGGGCCGGACAGCGATGTGGATATCCTTGTGGAGTTTGCAAGACCGGTGGGATTCTTCGCGTTCTTCGGAGTAAAAGAACGCCTTGAGGAGATTCTTGGTTGTCGTGTCGATCTGGTTACCCGGGAAGCTTTGCATCCACGGCTACGAGACGGGATTCTCAAAGAAGCTGTTCATGCTTGCTAGAAACTGGCGTATCCGAATTGAGGACATGCTTGGTGCAATCGAGAAAATTGACCGCTACACGAAGAGTCTGTCGCACAGCAACTTCAACGAAGATGAGAAGACCATTGATGCAGTTGTTCGCAATCTGATCATCATCGGTGAAGCGGCTCGCCTTGTTCCTGACGAGATCATAGAGCGCTATCCGGGGATTGCTTGGAAGAAGATACGCGGGTTACGCAACCTTGCCGTCCACGAATACTTCGGCATTGATACCGATATTCTTTGGGAAACGACTCAGCACGACTTGCCTCCTCTTGCGTTGATGCTGCAACGCGTCTTGAAGGAACAAACGGAGTAAATCTACTCGGTGAATCTCCTAGAAGATGATTATGCTTCAGGCCGTTCTTAGGGGAATCATGGCGTGGGTCCTCGGAATGCCCCAGGCACCACCGAAGAGAATGTGGTAATTCAAGATCAGACCCCAAGCATCTTCAAACGCATCGCCCATCTCTTGATTCGCCGCATCCATTCACGGAGGAAACCTGCTGGCAACACGAACTCAATCAAGCCCGGGGGATTGTCTGGCGATTGGAGGAAGCCTATTACCCGCACTTCTCGGTGCCCCAGCGCAGTCGGCGCAACCAGTCTCTCGGCTCCGTTTCGAGCATCGATCAGAGTCTGGGTCTTCTCAGGTGTCACCTCCTCTTCGTGCGCGAGAATAGCCACCCAGTTCCCAGACTGCGTTTCGAGCAGCGCAAGCTGTTGATAGGGTGACGTGGCAGTGCTCGGAGTGCTCGGTCGTGGCGGAGTTAGGTAGAACTCCATCTCCAACGCTGTGCCCGGTCGAGGCTCTGGGAGCCAAGTGACTCGCTTCTTCTCAGGGATAGCCTCATGAGGCCGAAGCTCGCTTGCTGGCAGGATGATCCTGAAGATATGAGCCGCCTTAGTTGGCTCGGGATTCCCTCGGTCCCAGCGTACGACGTGTCTATCCTGATTTCGAAACTGCAGACCACGCTGGAGAAACCACTCAGCACTGACAGACCAGTGAGCGGAGCCGGAGCCGTGGATGCTAACCTTCAGGTTCGAGCCCAGCCCGCTAAAGAAGATGTAGATGTCATCGTTGCGAACGTACAGCTTCCAGATACTCGACAGCGGCGACGAAGCGGTGCCGACGGAGAAGCGGAACACACCTCGGCCTGCGCGAGCAGTTCCACAAATGCCGGCGTCAGCGTTTCCCCCACGCTGCATCTTCACGCTCGTACCTCAGCCCGTTCGAGGTTGAGGGCGAGGAGGTGTTCTAGGATGTCGTCGTTGGTGAGGTCGTGGGGCCAGGCGTAGGCGTCGAGGACGGCGTCGTCAAGCTTCTTGTGTGCGAGGTCGAGCCAGGTGGGGCGCTGGTTGTAGAGGTTGGTGAGGGTGCGTTTCTTGAGTTCGTTCTCTTCCATGCCTTCGGGGTTCAGCCAGCGGTCGCGCTTTTCGACGAGATCCTTGGCGGCAACGGCGATGGCTTGAACGTTCGGATCGTCGATCGGCTTATTCCCTGGCGGCCAGGGGAACGGGAAGGTCTCGAAGCACGTCGTTGGGGTGTAACGGAAGCCGCTCTCTGCTTCACGAAGTTGAGTTCCCTGACGACGCGCCCACAGCTCGTGAACCTTGGAGTGGAGGACGCCGAAGAAGTAGTCATCATAGCGGGCGAAGACCAACGTTCCCTGATTACAGAGAATCTTGGAGTCAACCCAGACGAAGACTCGATGCTTTGATACACCAGGTGTCGCCACGAACCGAGATAATCCCCCAAGTGCTTGCCTCATGCCGGGCCTGGCTTCTGCGTATTGCCACCACTTCTCCGCATATGCTCGTCTTCGATTCTTCGATCGGATTGGATAGACATGCTCTTTCACGTACTCGAATGGTGCATGGTACTGAGAGGCGTCTTCGATCGGCATGAAACCAAAATCAATAGTCCACCTCTCCCTTGAACGCTTCGTGAGATCAACTGCGCTGAAGACTGGCCTTACAACATCTGAATTGGGTCGCCCATTTGGGTTCCCCTGCTGACCCAACAACTGCATGGCAGTCTCAGCATCCACGTCGAACGGAGCCTTGGCAGATGGTCCCATAAATGAGATCCCTGAGTTCTCTTTCAGTTGGAGCCTCATTGTGAGGTCCGCGTGCGCCGTGAGATCGGCATTGATGTTCTGGACAATGTTATCGTCGAGTTCCTTCATTTCTTCTTGTCCACGATCGAACCCGACCATTGAGACATGAACCGCTGCACCATCGAGGATCCAGTTACGATCGGACTGTGCCCAAAAGATCCCGCCAGTCTCCTTGATTCGCTGCAGGACCGTGCGATTCGCCTCACCTCGGATTCCTTGGGTAGCGAGTAGTCCTGCGCGGTTGAGCTTCCCCGTTTCGATCATCCCTCGTGCCTTCTCAAACCAGTAACAGCACAGGTCGGAGAAACCCGGAAGACGTTCATCGTAAACAAAGAACAATCTCTCAAGGTACTCATCTCCAAGCTCGCCTCGAAGCTTCCCGCCCCCGAGAAATGGCGGATTTCCGATGATGACATCAGCTTCCGGCCACTCGGGCTCGACGGGATTGCCTTCGTCATCAAACGTGAGAATGGCGTCCATCTCGTGGATGTTGTCGAGTGCCTTCAGAATGGGCTCGGATGGCTGGCCGAAACCATTCTCGCGCAGCCATTGGATGTAGCCGATCCAGATGGTGGCTTGAGCCAGCTCGTGCGCGTATTCATTGATCTCGATTCCGAACAACTGCTCTGGGCTGACAGTGGGGAAGAACATGCCGAGGCCGAGGTTCGCGGACAAGGCGATGACGTCCTTCTCCAGATTGAGCAGTTGTCGCAACGCAACATAGAGGAAGTTGCCGCTGCCGCAAGCGGGATCGAGTACGCGCGTATCCGCGATCTCATCGGCGTAACCATGCAGCAGTTTCTCAAGTCGTCTGCGTGCTCTCGTTTTGGCTCCGCCTGTAGTTTCCGCTGCTCGCCATCGCTTTGCCAATGCTTCGGCCTGTTCCTTCACTTTGCCCCAACGACGCCGTAACGGCCGCATGAGCACCGGCTCGACAATGAGGAGAATGTCGTCCCGGCTGGTGTAGTGGGCGCCGAGTTGGGCGCGCTTGCCGGGGTCGAGCCCACGCTCGAACAACGTGCCGAAGACCGACGGTTCGATGCTTGACCAATCAAGCTGTGCCACCTGTGCAAGAATCTCCAAATCGTCACGATCCAGCGGCAAAGCCTCGACCGAGTCGAAAATCCCGCCGTTGAAGTGAGGAATTCGGTCGAGTCCGAAGAAGCCGCCAGTTGTCATATGTCCGAACAATTGCTCGAGCAACTCGTGGAAGCGTTTGGGATCGTCCTTCGTACCGTCAATTAGCTTGGTGAACAGGTTCTCAGGTAGCAGGCCGATGTCCTCGGCAAACAGGCAGAACAGGATGCGGATCAGGAAATGGGCCGCCTTCTCGGGATGGTGGCCGGCACCGCGAAGCGACTCGGCGAGTTTGCCGAATTCGGTTGCCGCTTGCTTGGTGACACCTTCCGTCGTCTGCTCCGAGCGCAGCCGCTCTGGATGTTCGAATGCGTTCCGCAGTGTTTCGAGGCCGTCCTTGGTCAGCAGGTCGTCGAGCGCGAGACGCATCGTGCGCTTGATGGTGTTGGTGAAGTTGGTATGGATGATGATCGTTTCCATGTCGGAGACGATCAAGAGCGGCGGGTTCAGCAGCGCGTCGCGGTAGAGTTGGAGCTGACCGTAAGCAGTGTCAAGGTTCTTGTGCTTGCCCTTGTACTCCCAGGCGAAGAATCCCTTCTTCCAGACATCGGCCCAGCCTTGTCCTCCCGATTGCTTGCTGACTCCTTTCTCGAAGGTGAATGTTGTGCCTTCCGGATCGGCCTTGGCGGGCGTGGGATGGCCGAGCATGCGGCACAGATCGTTGAAATGCGATTGCGAACCAGCGCTTTCCTTCAGCTTCGATCGCCGCCACTTGTCGACGAACTCCTGTGGTGTCAATCCAGCACGTCCTGTCATGGTGCTCCTATTGTGATTCCTAGGAACGTTGGTTTGGTTACGAGGTATTCTAGGGTGCGCAGGCAAACGCAGCAAGGACGGTGATGCGTCGGGTTGGGCTTGTCCGGGCTGTCCAGACTCCGCCCCCTCACCCCGGAACCCTCCGGGTTCCCGCCCTCTCCCACGAGGGGGAGAGGGAGACGGAAGTAGAACCCTCTTTTCGCGAAGAAGTGGTCAGTTCTCACCTCCCCCTCGATGATGGGGGAGGCAGGGTGGGGGTGACATGGTGTTTGACTATGTCACCCAACAGAACTGCTCAGAGTCGCAACGGGATGCTGAGTTCCGTTGTAGCTCTAGAGAGAATTGGAAGACTCGATCGGCTAGTTTGTTGGCAACAGGTAGAAGAGGATGGCGAAGTAGTGGCAGGCGCTGCCGCCGAGCACGAACAGATGCCAGATCATGTGGCTGAACGGCATTCGTTTCCAGCAATAGAAGGCGACTCCACCTGTATAGAACAGACCACCAGCGGCCAGAAAGACCAGCGCCTCGTGAGGTACCTTCAGCCATAACTCGCGCCCGGCCAGTACGATGAGCCAGCTCATGGCGAGGTACAAGGCGACCGACGACTTACGGAAACGGCCGATGAACAGGCTCTTGAATAGGATGCCCAAAATCGCCAATGTCCAGATGGCGATCATAAGAGTCAATCCCCACGCTCCCCACAGCGAGATCAGCAAGAACGGCGTGTACGAACCGGCAATCAGTAAGAAAATGGCGGCGTGGTCGAACACCCAGAACACGCGTTTGGCGCGCGGTGCATGAAGACCGTGATACAACGTCGATGACAAGTGCAACAAGAACAAGCTGGTACCATAGATGGCAAAGCTGACAACGTGAATGGCAGTTCCGTACATGACTGCACGAACGATGAGAAGGGCCATTCCGGCCAAGCTCAGCAAGGCGCCGACGCCATGCGTGACGCTGTTGGCAATCTCTTCTCCAACCGACATCTTGGGCGGCATGTGCTTGATCTTTGGCGTGGTCATTGCCTGGTTATGGTATCGAATACGGGAGGCAGAATCAGCGTCATCCGTTGAAGCTGCGGATGTAGCGAATGCCGCTTCGTTTCCGGTCGACGACGGCCAGTGCGCCCATCTCGCGCAGGCAATACGCTATCTGCTGGGCAACCCGACGTGGACGGCCAATGGCCTTTGATAAGTCAGCGGTCGTAAACGGTTCTTCGAGGCTGGCGGGAATGGCTGCCAGGAAATCGCCGGGATGATGAAAGCTAACGTCGTCGAACACCTCGATCAGTCTCCGCTCGTGCACCTCCCAGTCTCTCCACCTGCGCTTTCGTGTTGTACGCGGTCGGCGGATCTCCTCGAGATGGATGAGAACGACTTCGATGGAGAAATTGGCGTCACCGAGAAGGTCTCGAAGGTTGACCAGTTGTTCAAACACGTCCAGCAGTTCCCCCCTCTTGGGTGATTTACGCGAGCCGATCTTATTGCCGGCTTCGTCGATTGTTGTAATCGTCTTCTGTTGTGCAATCGGGATGACGAGATGCACGGCGTGGTGTTTCAACAAGGCGTGCATCTTTCGCTTCAAGGGAAAGGTCGATCCGGTTTGGATCTCGATGATCATCGAGTTGCGCACGATGTCGGCGACGAAGCGTCCGATGCGCACTTCAAACTCATCGCCCGGCTCGGAAATCCAGGCCTTCAGTGATGCGTGAAGGGGCTTCTCGTTCAGGGTTCCGATGTGAGGAGGCACGCTTTGCTCGGACATCGTGGTCAACGAACGATGAGCCAGGTGCCGAGAAGCAGCACGAGAATGCCGGCGATCCGGGAGATTGTAATGGGCTGCTGCACGGCGCCCAATGCTCCGTAGTGGCTGAGGACTGCACTCAGAATCAGTTGAGACGATACGGCTAGGGTGATGGCCGGCGCCAGACCGATTCGGGGAATAACGAAGGCATAGCCTCCGACGATGACCACACCGAGGAGACCGCCAAACAGGAGAACGTACCACGGAGCCGCTTTCCATGCCCCGAGATTTCCTCCGCCCATGAACAACAGGTAGGCGCTCGCGGCCACTAATCCCCCGAGATGGATGATGAATACAGACTCCATGACCCCGACATGATGTCCCAACACGCCAGCGAACAAGGTTTGTGTAGCAATGGCCATGCCGACGACCACGGTAAGAAGAATGGAAGGAAGTATGATGGACATGGAACTCCTTTCTCTGAAGAATCCGTAGATCGGCCACCCGCCATTCAGGAAGCGGCTTCCCCCTCTAAAGCGTCCATGAGATGGTAAACGAAAGCACATTGCTCGGGAAACAGCAAGAAGAAGCCCAACACCTGATCGCGTGATGGTTGGGCCCATCGAGGCGATCCGTCCTGGTTCCGAGAGAGTTGAATAAGTGCCAACAGCCCGTTGAGCTGTGGCTCGATCGATTCAGCTAGGGGCGATGGTAAGGAACGATGCTGTAGGGAACGGATGACGGCATGAGCCCGGCTGCGAGAAAAGCGAGGCGACTCTTCCAGCCTTTTGGTTCCCCGTCCGTCACGATGTCCGGCACGGATCGAAGCGTTCGCGAGTTGATCGAACAAGCGCTCGGCCGCCCGTGCCAGCAGGATCACGGCAGAAGACCAGCTTCCCGATACGAAGACAGTTAGGGCCTCGCGAACGGAATGCAACACAAAATCGTCAATTCCGGCACCGACCGTTTCCCTCAACCGCTCGACGTAGCGGTCGGGATCGTGGGCTAGAATCCGCCCGTCTTCGAGGCACTCCGAACCATATTCGGTGAGATGAACGAACGGCAGGTTCAGATTAAGCGAGTTCTTTCCCGGAGCCAGTACACCCTGAACGAGCAGCTCCCACAGGATTTCTTGTAGCGTGAGGACATCGTGACGTTCGTAGGATTCGACGACCTTCCGTAGATCGTTCTCGATGGCATGGGAATGGGTTTGCGGCGTCTTCTTCAGGATCTCGAATACGTAGGGTCGAAGCGTCGCTTTGTCCATGCTGCCTCACTTGGTGAACGATGTGCGACAGCATACGAAGGACGTAGTTCTGAAGCAACCTCCGAAGCTGCGGCGGTGCGGAATTCCCTCCAGCCGGATTCCGCGTGCTTGTGAGAATCGCGGCGATCGGAAATCAGCTGTACCTTAAGTGCTGTTGCCAACCTGTCAATTTCAGAGCGAACGTTCTTTCGTGCTCGAGTCTCCTCACGCGCCGCTATCTGCAGTTGCGAACTGCTATCTCAGTTCGGGGATGAACGCCCCGTCCTCGTAGATCAGTACCTCGTCAGCCCAGATCTTGCCACCCTGGGAGAGGTCGCAGATCATGTCCCAGTGAATGGCCGACTGGTTGACACTTCCGGTTTCCGGCATGCCGCGTCCTAGGGCCATATGGAAGCTGCCGCCGATCTTCTCGTCGAACAACGTATTGCCGGTGGCCTTGGTAATGCCCACGTTGGTGCCGATGGCGAATTCGCCTACGAACCGGGCGCCTTCATCTGTATCGATCGTCTTAAGCAGGAAGTCTTCGCCCTTGTCGGCGGTGGCCTTGACAACCTTGCCCTTCTCGAACCAGACATGCACACCTTCGAGCCTTCGTCCCTGATATGTAGTGGGGTACGAGAAGCGGACGTGGCCTTCGACGGAGTCCTCCACCGGCCCGGTGAACACTTCACCGTCGGGCATGTTGCGCTCGCCGCAGCAGTTCACGAAGGTTCGTCCGTCGATACTCATGCTGAGTTCGACATCGGGACCCTCAATGCGAAGTGCCTTGGCCTTGTCCAGATAATCGACCACCTTTTGTTGCTGCATTGCTATGTCTTTCCAATAGCCGACCGGGTTATTCATATCCGGGAGGCAGGCGCCGTACACGAAGTCCTCGTATTCGGACAGGCTCATTTCGGCGTCTTGAGCCGAGGCATTCGTTGGAAACAGGGCCAATGCCCATCGGAATTCACCGTCTGCCGTGCGTTTCATGACGGTTCCGAACAACTCTCCCTGTGCCTGACTAGCCAGAGCGATCTTCTCAGGAGGAACATTGGTCATGGCCTTAGTGTTCATCGGGCTCATTAGATTGATAGAGGCGTCAAACGTTTCCATGGCCAGCTTGATCGGCTCGGGGATGAACTGAATCTGCTCATCATTGCCGTACTTGTAAACGAGTTCGCCAAATCCCGGCATGATAGGGCGAACAAGCGTGTGCCCGCCTGCCTTGAGGATTTCGATACAAATGGCCTTCAGCAAAGGCTCGGCGATCGGGCCTCCTTGAACCAATACCTTGTCTCCCGGTTTGACGCCGATAGAGTAGTTGACCAGAACCTGTGCCAGTTTCTCGACTCTTGGATCGGGCATGCGGATTCTCCTTGTTTGGACCTTGTCGCGGCGGTTGGGCCACGCTCTCGTATGTGACGGTTTCGAGGGTATCGGTTCAGCCAGTGCGGTACAAGGATTTCGATCAGATCTCGATGAGTTTGAGATCGCGAGCTGTTTCGACTCGTTGACCCGGCGCCAACCGGGCAACTCGGCGAGTACCACCACCATACGCGATCGACGTGAACAGGGTAAGGCAGCGATCGTCGAACAAATACAGCGGCGCGGTGGGTTGGTGCGAGCGAATATGAACCTTGACTCCCAGTTGAGACGACCTCTCTTCGAATGCTGTTGGTCCGAAGGTTGGCCGCCCTTCGAAACGGCCTGCGAAACGTCGATCTGATACCCAGTCACCCCAAGTGATGGCGCGCCATGCTTCAGACCCCAACTCGATATCG
>Ga0114923_10001935_pt1 | contig 14180 bp, 24 predicted proteins | sample SumtaG_FD_89578 | JGI IMG/M metagenome (GOLD analysis project Ga0114923, IMG submission 89578) | Deep subsurface microbial communities from Indian Ocean to uncover new lineages of life (NeLLi) - Sumatra_00157 metaG | ecosystem: Environmental > Aquatic > Marine > Oceanic > Sediment | place: near... | reverse complement strand
TCATTTTCGCCTCTCAAGCTTCGCCATAAATTCTTTATCTTCCAACTCGATTGCACCAGCTTCAACCGCCAATCGGCGTTTATTAGTGGTTAGGTCATAGTGGTCACGTTGACACCAACCCAGCTGAAGTCCGATCTCGCTCGCAATCGCATCAAGCTCGCGAGGATGGTCGGCTATCATGTGACACGCACTGTGGTAGGGCCACTGGCGACTCTTTATACACAACCGCATCTTGTCTACGTAAACACTCATATTCTCTTAAGTTCAATTTCGAGTTGTTCTACCTTCGCTAAAAGTTTATCATTGCATTTCTTGCTGTACTTACAACAATTTTGGAGTTGATTGATGATGCTGAAGCCTTCAAACAATAGCTCAAACAATTTTTCAGTAATTTCTTCCTTTGTTTCTTTACTAACTGTATCTTTTACGTGTTGAGCAAATTGTATTACGGATTGACAATACTCCTTTGCTTTTTTCGTAAATTCCGTTTGCTCAGGCTCGGATTCAACTTTGTCACAAAGTTTTTTAATTTCGTGCCAATCTTCTTCAGTAGGATTATAACCAGTTGGTCTTCCAAACTGAATCGCAGTTTCTATAATTGTTCTCACTTTTTCTGTTTCTCTGTTCATTTTGTTCTCCACGTCATTCCTTGAAGTTCGTCACTGAATTTTTTAAGACTCGAAGAAGGATAATAAGAAATTGAAAATATTCCCCAACCAACTCGCCATGTTGTTTTGCCCTTCCAAGTACCATGGAATCGCATAGGTCGCCAAGTCCATCTTTTTCCATTTTGCACTGTTTTATCTATTTCAAAAATTAAAATCATTATGGATCAACTTTCAATTCAATAAAACTTCATCCATTTACATTTCTTTGTCAGAACGATCTTCTGTGCTCACGCCTCTTATTTTATGTTTCATCAGAAGGTCTACAGCCTAATTGTTTCGGATGTCCACCAGTTGCAAGATCATGCCTCAATGCTTCTTCCCAACCAGCCTTCCAGAAAAAATATTGAATAGTACAAGATCTGTACGGACTGATACTGAAACCAACGCCACATTCGAATGCAGCTACACCTTCATTGAACCACTCATGCATAATCTATCACCTCTTCAGCTATATCAACATAACCATGAGTTGTCCTATCAACAGGATCAATAATGGATAAATTACCTACACGATTGGAATGCAGTTCTAATCTATCATCTAAATCTTCCAACAACTTTTTCAGCTTGCCTACTGTAATCCATTTACAAATAAACTTAGCATCTACATGAATACTTGTATCACTTGCCATCGGTTTACTCCTCTTCATAAGGTTCAAGTTCTTCATCTGTAGGTGGCGTCTTGCCTGCCTGTTCGAAACACCATTCAACAAACTCTACCACATAATTGTAATAAAAATCATTTGGACTTCCATATTTCCGAGCCTGTTCGACAAGTTCTTTCAGAAACTCTTGATCTACTTGCTGTTTTATTAAATGAGGCAATTCATCTACTTGCTTTTTTTTGAAAGCATCGTGTGAATAATCAAGATCTTCCAAAAATACACCTTCAACTTGTGCTGCTAATTGAGCTTTCAATGTTGCAACTTGGGCTTCGAGTTTCAACACATACTCGTTCGTCTTTTGTAGGCCTTTTCTTTTCTTTGTTGCCGCCGTTCCTGCTGCTCTAAGCTTTTTGCCAATTGATTTTTTAAATTTCATGTGTTTTCCTCCACAATGCGTTCTTTATTTTAGCATGTAATCTACGATATTTTTTTATTCCTCTTGTAGATCGTTCTGCTTTTTCCAATTGTTGAATTGAACGACTCATACATAACGTCTTAACCGACATAGTATACATCATCATAATTTCGTCATAGTGCAACATCCTACTTATCTCTAATGTTTATTTTAATCCCTACCCACTGTATCATTATAGCCTTTTTTCAACTTCCTAAAAAACGAATGTATGTCGTGTTCTGTTATATTTATTTACTTTACTAAATGGGAACTTTAAAAACCCGATACACACTGCCCCCCCGTAGGTAAACATGTAAAGCCCATTCACCCACCGAGTTTTTTATAATAATTCATAAGTCCTTTTTTCTCCTAACTTTAAGTGGTTTTATACCGAGTTTAACGGAAGCAAATAAAAATGCCACTTTTTTCGTCAATTTCCATTTTACGCTGGGACGTCCTTGCTTTTTAGTATGCGGAATTGAGTCTTGATCGACGATCTTCAACAGGTATAAATCGTTAATTTGGTTATTTATTGTCTGCCAATTTAGGCGAGTTTTCAACTGGATTTCCTTAATTGTGGCCGAACCGCCACTTTTCGCGATAGTCGATAAAATCAACATATACATCTTTCTTGATGTATCGAAAGCAGCTTTTTCAACGAGTTCATAGTCCTCATATTGAACGGTTTTATGACCCATTACTGCAGCAATAAATACAGCAAGTTTGGCAAGCTGTTTAGCAAGTCGTGTACCAATTTGCGGAGAAGGCACATATAACACTTGACGATCGCCGAATTGTTCACGTTCAACAATAGTGCTCAACATAGATGTCAACATACTGAGCACAATAATCCTTTTCTTAACCCACTCAGGAAGGCGAGGCATTTCAACTCTTCTTGCTAAGAAACATGAAGCAGCAATTTGTAGTTCTTTGAACATTTGTTTTTCTTTGCCGCTATCTTCCATAGCTGCTTCAATCTGGCTGGTAGTATCTTCATCGGCATCTTTGAAGATTTCGAATTTTAACCATCGTTCACCAAGCATAGCTTTCTTGTCGCCATGGACTGCTGGAGTAACACCTGCGAGCATTGAGAAATGTAAATTTTTATAATTGCGTTCAACATCGTTGCCGAAGCCTCGATGAACTTCACCATCGAATGCTCCTCGCAAAGTTGAATAAATTTCGTCTTTATCTCGGCTGTCAAGAACTTCAGTGAAGTCTTTCCAAATGCAGGTTTTGTTGTTGAATTTAGGAAGCAAGCTTGGATCTCGTGCACACTTGAATCCTGATACCAACGAATGTGCTGTAATTGATGAACGAAAAACACACTTTAAATTGTTGCTCAAAGAAATCAAGAGCATCGTTTTACCTGAACCTGACGGTCCAACGATATATATCCAGAGAGGATCGCCTGCCATTTTCGTTGAAAGGACTACTGCGAACATAATCTTGAGAACGTTAACAAGGTCAGGTCGCATATCTGCCCATCTTTTATAGATAGCTAATGTTTCTTTGAAGCTTGGAGGATGTTCGAGAATTTCTTCTTCTTGTTCAATCTGGTCTTCTTCACTAATATATATAGCAAGTTCTTCAGGTTCAACAATATTCGATTTTAAATTCTTTAGAATTTTTTTAGGGCCTATTCTCTCTTGAATTTGTTCTCGAATGAAATCACGAACATCGTAGCCTTTTGAAAATTGAGCAGGCCATCCAAGTACACTAATTCCTTTGCAACTGTCTTTGAGTTTATGGAAGGCTTTGACGCTCCCTGTTTCACCGGGTACATCATTATCATAACAAAGAACAACATAATAAGGTTTCAAATCATCAATCCAATCATCCTTGAAAGTGTTTTGTCCGGGTACTGCTACAACACCTTCTTTAGTGACACCTGCTCGCCACAGGAGCCATGATAGAGCAATCGCGTCCCACTCGCCTTCACAGATGTATATTGTTGAGCCAGCAGGCAGGCGTGAAGCTTTATACCACCCATAGAGTTGAGCCTTACAGCCTGCGGTTGACTTCATGGGATTTTTTTTATCTCTGGGGTTCCATCGTCGAATATCTCGACAAGTCTTTTTTTCCGAAAGGACAGGCAAAAGCCAACGTCGGCCATCCCAGCCCAGACGCCAATCACGCAAAGCCTTTACCGGCAATCCCCGCAGTTTAGCTAACGCTCTGTATTCATCAGTTGTTGTTGCCTCATATACCATGTTGGAATATTCTTTCAAAAAGGTATAAGTATTGCCTTCTTGTCCACAACGTTTACAACTGAACAGTCCGGTTTCTTCATTAACGTAGAAATGATTTTTCTTATCACAGAAAGGACAATTACCGATGTGTTCATTGCCCATCTTTTTAGCAAAATCAATCCCGAAACAAAGATACGGTTTCATTTTTCTTGATACATCCATGTGGTTTTCTTCCTCTTCTGTCTGGTATTTTTACTTCCAACACTCGTCTTATTGCAAGCTGGATAGGAACGCTTCTTCTGTTGACGTTTATTGTTTCAAGAAACTGTTTGCAATGTATTACTGAACTTGTATGACTTGTGTAATTCAATATTTCAGCGACTTTCGGATGTGTCTGCCTAAATCTATAATGAAGCAAATAAGCTGCTGCTCTAAGAACTCGTACAACATGTCTTTTGCCAGATTTTCTTTTTCTTGGATCAACTCCTGTTGCAGCTTCTAATAGTTCGAACATTTCTTTAATTTCTGTGAAGGGTGTATTCCTTATCGTCAAAACAGTTACGAAAGAAGCACCTGCTTTTTCTTCGGTCTCTTTTTCAATGTCATAATGCTTGGTCAATAACTTTTTGACATCGTTCAATTCGATTAACGAATCTGTAGCAAGAGCAATTTTAATCATGATAAAAGATTAATCCCTTCTTCCCTGAAAATCTCAATTAAAATATTGCCTGCAGCCTGAAATTGTGGTGAAGCACAAAGCTTGCCTGCCAACATTTTAAGTTCGCTAATTGTTTTGTCAGAAATGGCTTTACGCTTGCAAAGGAACAAAACCATATCGCACCAGCGTCTTATTGCTTTGATGGACATCGCCCTTTCTTCTGCCTCTGGTCTTCCTTTTAAATTCTGTAAAGTTTGTTCGGCCAATTGTTTGATATTTTCTGCGTTCATTTCTTCCATTTTATTCTACTCCTAAAGTGTTCTGCTGAACCAATATTGGAAATTGAATCGATGACAAACAAACAGGAATAAGCCATCTCAGACTAGCCATTACCTTTTCAGGAAGAAAATTAACAGGCCAAACCTTCAATGGTTCATCTTCTTTTTGTTTGAAGGATATATTTGGCCAATCTAATACAGTATAATAAACAAAAACGGTTCCTCCTGGACAGACAAAAGTAAGTGCGTGATCGAAGATATGATGAAGTCCCATTTCTTCCCATGCTTCTCTTTCTATTGCTTCAACAGGCGTCTCATTTTCTTCAATTTTGCCACCAATACCATTCCAATATCCTGCTTGCCATTCCGGTCTTTTCTTTTCAATGAGCAATACAGCATTCTTTGCTTTGTTGAAAACAAACCCTAATACATAATATTTCATTTTCATTTTGAAACTCCTTTCTAAAATGCTCTATCTTCAAATCCTTCATACCGCTTTGTTCCACAAAAAGGACACCATTCCCATCCAGTATAAGTAGTTTCACCTTCTATATCAGGCCAATGTGTCCACTGCTTTGATCTTCGCTTGCATGACTTACATTTCACTCCTCCGAGGAACATGTCGCTAAAGAAATTGCAAAAGTCCGATGAAGACAGAGCAACAATTATTATACCACCAAAGAGACAACCACCTAAAAGAAATATAAACACTGCAAACGCTCCCTCAGGTGTTCTTACTGCTTCTTGTATTGTTTCCATTTTATTTCACCTTTCTATCGATATAATTTTCACATTCTTCACATGGATTGCATCCACAACTTTCTTCTGGATGTTGAACACACCTAATAGCTTTGTTATATGGACAGGGTTTGTTGTATTTCTCATTTTCATCTTCTACAATTTTACTTGTTTTTTCCAGTTCCATAATTGCTGCTTTCAAGCTACCAACTTTACTTTCGTTTTTTCGTTCCAGCGTATAATACATTTTTCCACATCAACCGGCATATCTATCGAAAAGACATCTCTGAAATCTTCCATTATTCTTTTGACTTCTAGCAGTACACTTCTAAATACATGTTTCTTCAAAAATTCAAGAACAAGTTCATCATGAACAGTCATTATCAAATGAACATCTATTTCTAATTCTTTTAAATACCTTGCAACTTTCGGCATGGCGATTTTAATCATGTCTGCCGCACTGCCTTGAACCATGTAATTTACTGCGATATACGGTTTTGCTCTGCTGACTACAAGTCTCCGTCCGAAAACATTGGTGATGTAACCGTTCATTCTTGCTTCCGTTGAAAGCTCGTCAATGTACTCATCTATTCTTGGATAAAGCTTGGCATAGTCATCAAGAAATTGTAAAGCAGCAGGATAACTGCATTTCAACAAATCCATAATCGCACCTGCACCGCCACCGAATATTTTAGCAAAGAAAATCATCTTGCTTCGTGCTCGACAGGTTTTCTTGTGAAGACTTGCTTCTGCTCTTTCTATATCCCAATTAAATTTCTCCAACCAATCTGCTGCGATTAAAATTTTATCATCATCATCTAAAATAGAAACTTTTTTAATTTCATATTCTTTCCAAAGCTTTATTACGTCTACATTCTGGCCATCACCAGTGCCATCCAATTCTAAAGCATGCGACGCAGCATCAATGGCACGTGGATTATATTCACCTCCCCATGCCTTGTTTGCTGTAAACGTGTGAATATCAAGTCCAGCCTTTATTGCTTTGAGTAAAGTTTCTTCGCCTGAAACATGAGCAAAAATTCTCGGTTCTTGGCCTTTCCAATCAAAATGAAACCAGTCATAATTCATTCTTGGACCAAATGGCTCTCTGGCTTGAATAGGTTCAGGCGATCTTGTTGTTAAAGCATCTGCTACATTTTGAAAGTTCGGCCGACGACAAGAAAATCTACCAGTTGCTGGACCGACTTGATTGAAGTCCGGATGAATGACCATTTCTTTTGGTGATATTGTATCGTGCCGAGCAAAGTATTCGTATTTCAAAAAGAAATTACTCAAAGCTTTGGATGATGCTCGGTATTTAAATAATGCTTTAACTATAGGATGACCTACGTATTGGAATAAAGCGTCAACATTTACTTGAGGCTGTCCATCAGGGAATCTTTCAGATGGATTTGTCCGTCTTGTTACCGGCAATTTCAATTTATTATAAATGAGTTTGCCACATTGTTGTGGTGATTCAACATCGAAATCAGGCCATGCTGCGTGTTCAACAATGTGTCGCCAATATTCAGCTGCTTTTTGGTGTCTTTTTATTTCAGCTTCAACAACAACGAGATCAGTTCGAATGCCTCGGCTTTCCATTTCATATGTTACAGGCCAGAGTTCCATCTCTCTTTCGTAAACGTGTAGTAAACCCATTTCTTCCAAAGCTTGCCTATAAAACATTTCCAGAAGAAACGTTCGCTCTGAGTCATTAATGTTGTATGTTTGGCACAGTATACTTTCAGGATTCAATTTCCTGTTGAGCCAATAATCGGCTTCTACATCTTCGGCTCTGAACCAGCCTAATTTCTTTGCCTGTCTTCTACATTTGATTGTCGCTTTTTTGAGCAATTGTAAATCATCAACAGAATAATTCAAATATTTTTCACTGAGAGGTTTCAAAGCATGAACTTCAGCAGAATTGAAAACGTGAGACATGAACATCGCATCTTCAATTGGAAAGACTGTCTCAACTCCATGCCCTTCTTCCATCATACGGATATCGAATTTAGCGTTAAAGAAAACTTTTTTAATTTTTCTGTTGCCTAAAATATCGGCACAGAGTTCAAGCTCAAGTGGATCTGGTATAACTGTACGTGTCCATTCATCTACAAACCATTCGAAATACAGAGCATCACCATCTTCGTTGAAAAAATTTATAGCAAAAGGCTGGTCACCTCCCCAAGCATCGATACCCGTCGTCTCAGTGTCAATGGCCAGTACTTTTGCTCTTGTAAATTCTTTATAACGCATCCTTGAATTCTTCATAAATAAAAGTCAGCATTTCACGGTCATTGGCAGCATCTGCACCCAGTTCAATAGCTTGATACAAACCTATGTCATTTGCCACTCGTATGAATTCTCTAAGTGGAGGACACTCCACCATAACAATATCAGTTCCCATTTGAAGCATCATGAAAGGTGTATGGATACATCCTCTAACAATAATTATATTGCATGCTATCATAATAATCTTTTTCCCGTCACAGGATTTCGATTCCAGAACTTACTGTATTCATCGAACATCGTAAACATTAAAGATATTCGGCTTTCATCACAACAAGTCCATTCGCCTTGACTTGTATACCAACAAGTTTCGCTTTCTGGAAAAACACTTTGAGAACAGGCTAACGCATCTTCTTTGTAGTAGTTCAAAAACAAAGCACAAGGTGGCAATGGATCAACATCACCTCTAATCCGAGCAAGATTATTTTCGCAGAACAAACAAGCTTTGAAATTATCACCCTCCATACAAGGTGGAGTTGCCAACTGACGAAAACTAGAACTAAGTTTGCAGAGTTCTTCAACGATGCCTTGAATTATCGGTTTCCAAAGTCCAAGCTGCAAAATCCAACAACTGCGTTTGCTGATGATATGCTTAATTGCTGCCAAGTTCAGCTTCCAAACAATACGATGTGTTGCACCCAAAGGTATTACGTTCCGAGCATCTTCACGAGGTACACCTTGAGCAACAAGATGAGTATATGCTACTGCAGACTGTTTCATCGCATTTTGATAAGACTCAACTTGGTCACCTTTCAAACTTTCCGGTACCCAGAATCTTCCTTGCTCTTCGAAATCACCCATATCCAATACTCGCATTGATTGTGACCAGAAACTTGAGTCGGCCAAGTCAGGCACAACATCACAGAATTCTTGCCCTGCAACCTTCACTCCAATTCTGTGACGAACGAGTTGTTCTCTGAGAGAAATAGGAATATCTTCCAGCACAAAAATGAAGTCAACCATTTCAGCTAAAGGAATATTCTCGTTGATAATCCGTTCGAAAAATTGTTCACAATCAGCATTAAGATGTTCATCGAGAATTTCATCTAAAGAATATTGGGTTCGACTCAGCTGCCAGATAATCCAAAGATACTCATGCATATTCGACGTTTGTGTTAGCAGTGTTACTTTCATTTTTTGTTCTCCTTTTTATAATTTTTTCTATAGTTTCTATTAGTATGCGTTTACATCATTACTTGTTTGTGTTCATTCAGAAGGACATCGTTTTTTCCAGCATTGCATTCAAAACAAGAAGTAATTAAATTTGATTCAATAGTTTTGCCTCTTTTTGCAACAGGAATAATATGATCAATTCGAAGTTTTGTTTCATCTGGTTTTCGTCCACAATATTGACAAGTAAAATCATCACGATTGAAAATTCTAAATCGCATGCTAAGACATCCTCTGGTGCGATATTTCGGTAATTGCATTTCGTTTTGTTCGCCACAATATAGGCAAAGAATATCATTAATAGATTTAGATGCAAATACTGCGTTGCAATTTTTACAAATTTTATATTGAGAATGTCCTAACCTATTCAAGCCATTTTTCCCTTTGTATCCGCATTCACGAGAACAAAAACGTGGTTGACGTCTGTTGCTTTTGATATTCAGGCGAGGAAATGTTCTCAGGCAATATAGACAAAAATTTGCTTTTACTTCTTGTTCTGGTTTTGATCTTATTTTAAGGAAACTTTCATAGTACGATCTTTCTCTACATGTTTCCGAACAAAAAGAATAAAAATGAGGCATTTCTTTTTGTAGTTCTGTTCCACAATAAAAACATCTTCTATATTTTTTGTTTTTGCGAGAGTAAGATCTATATTTTCTTTGACATCCAGGACATCGATTATGATTATGTGTTTTGGCACGGAATATTTTTTTGCATTGCTTGCATTTCCTAAGGACAATTTTATTTTTGAATGTGCGCATCGCAATTTCCTTTTTTGTGACAAAATCAACCATATGCCTCCTCAGGCTTTACAATTAGATCAGGATTTTCTTTCCTGAATTTCATAAAGTCGTTAATCACGTCTTGGATCGTTTTCCAGCCTTCACTCATCGGAGTCATCAAAGATTGATAAACGCGGATTGTACATGGTGCTTGACAATCACGACCAAGTAAAATAAAAATAGGTTCACCAGACGGAATTGGTTCGCCAGTTTCTTTAATAACCAACTGAGAATTTTCATCGATTTCAAATATTCTATTGTTCATGGTATCGCCATCCTTGTCTGGTATGCAAGTTCACCTGCCAAATTGATACACAGTTGTTTGTACTGACAAATTTCTTTGCATGTATGTTTCATTCCATATTTGGTTGGTGTATACGAATTATAAATGTCTGCTAAGTCCTGTTCGAAAATATTGCCCATACAAAATTCTTTCTGTACTTTGATTGCTTCTCCGCCTATGAGACAACACGAATATACATCGCCATTTGGCTTGATATGGAATCCAAGACGACTTGTCCAACAGCGAATATGATTAACTTCAGGTGAAGCACACATTGATCTTACTACGGGTATGCTTTCAGCAAAACTTGTTGTAACTGCCATGTTGAATTCTGCCCATTCTTTAATTCGATCCCACTCACACCAAAATTCTTTGTCAAGAACTACACCTATTCCTGCCATTATCATAATTTTACGAATCGTCAGTCCTTTGTTATACAGCGTATCAATCAGACACAAAAGAGGAAACAATTGTTTTATAGTTGATGGATACATAGTAATGATGATTGCTAAATTCGGATGATTGAGTTCTTTCAAACGAGTCAAAATTGAATCAGGAGAATTTGAATGATCTCCTCGTACAAAAGTATAAGTCTTAGGTGCAAAAGCATCAAGAGAAACTCGAAGATCTTTGATCGTTCTTCGCCATAAAGCAGGAGTATCAATATCCCTTGCTAATGCAGTGCTGACCTGAAGATCGATACTATCCATGGCTTCACTTCGTTCCCACCATTCCAAAAATACAGTCAAATATGGCCATGCTTGCGGATCACCTCCTGTGAGAGTCAAATGTTCGAATGCTGGGAATTCTAATAATTCTTCAACAAAAAATTTCATTTGTTGTAAAGTAAATTTTCCAGCATAATCTTTGTCTCGCCAACTGCGACAATATTTGCAATGCTGAAAACATTTGGATGTCACTTCTACTTGCCCAGCCACATAGCCAACTTGAGCAGTAGCAAGTTTGGCATACAGTTTGATATCATCACGAATTTTCATTTTTCAATTCCTCTCTAACTTGCATTAATAATTTTCCAAGGTGATTTTCACCTTTGATATTTTTACAACGAGAGCACGAACAATTTCCCCAGTAATTGTCGTGCCAATTATTTCCTTCTTCTAAAATAGCATTTTCAGTTGCAAGCAATTTTTTAGTTAGTTCAGAATTCTGTTTGAATTTCATCCTAAGAACGAAAAGCATATGCAGATTTCTTTTTTCATTCCAATTTGATTTAAGGATAACCTGTCTTCCTAATCTTTTGGCTTCAGAAGGACGTTTCAATTTTCTAATTTTTTCTCTTTCCGATGGATCAACTGTTTTCAAAGCTTGAAATAAATGTTCAGCTGTAGGCCATTTCTGTCTGGCAAACTTAATAGGACTGAAGGCGAAGTTACTCAAAAAGAAAAACTCACCTCTGAACTTATTAATCTTTTTCATGTGCAAATCTCTTTAAATAAATAGAACAAGGCTCGTGTGGATCTTTTTCTTGAATACGCAATTCCTGCTCTATACTTGATAAGCATTTATTATTTGCTGAACAAGGTTTCAAATCGAACAGAAGACCAAGCCGATAATCAACCTTTGTCACTAACTCATTTTTCATTTCTTCTAAAAGAAGCTGCCAATAAGAGCCTTGCAAAATATCACAGTTCCTTAAAACAATTGTTTGAAACATAGTACGAAGGTTGCATCCAGCAATCAGACCAAGATTAATGTGCATCGGCAATACTCCTCTGGCCAGTGAAGGCAAAACTCCTTCAGCAAGCAAGTTGATATATGACATCTGAGCGTTGTGCATTGCATCAATTTCAAGATTCGTTATCTTGCAATCCAAAGGTGGTTTTCGAATAGAAAAATAATCACCTTGATTAGCAAATTCGGTTGGCAATGAAAGTTGATGAGACTCTGAAAAGAAAGACCAGTGCCTATGCGTACGTACTTGAGCATGCAAGCTTCTGGGTAAAACAAAAGACCAAACGAACGTTGGCAATTCAAGCAGACCGCACCAATCTTCTTTCAACAATTTTAGAACAAAATCGAATTCTTTAGTGGTTGCTTCATGAAAACGTTTCATTTTCGTACCGTGCTTAGTATAAAAATAAAGCTGGTAGATTTTGTTGAAAGGATTTTCTGTCCAATCTAACAGTCGTGCAGAAGGACTTTTTCTTCCTTCTTTTCTTTTAGGACACCTATTCTTCCAATGCTTCAGATTTTTGGGCATCATATACCTCCCTTGCTTTCTTAGCCATTTCAATATATATTTTGTTATCGTCATAATTGTCAGAGTCAGGTAGATTTTTTTCAGCAACTGCTCGGTTGAGTTTGCTGCTTGCCATCATCAAAAGTACAAGATATGAAGGAATTGGTCCGGGCAATATAATTCGGAAGTGGTTTTGTATCAAAGCAGTCCAAATCAATCCAAGATTTTCATGTGCATTGACGAAGTCACCGTATCTTTTTTGACGTTGATCGAAAACTTCTTTTTCTTTTTTACTTAGTCCCATTTCCATTTACAAGTATCTCCTCAAAAAGAATTGTTTTTGCATCTTCAATCAACGGACGAAGGAAGTCAAATTCTGACTTCGTAAATTTGTCATAATATTCTTGCATACCGGCTATATGTTCTTGCATGATTGTATTGGAAGCACGAATTTCTTCATAGATATATGAAAGCACAGAAAGAAAATCGGCAAATTCAAGAATTCGACCTTCAAGAGTATCGTCTTTCGCATCCTTCCAATCTTCAAACATACCATGACCAATAGGAGACTCGCCCCATAATTTACTTGTAATTTTTTTAACGCCTTTTGCTGCAACAATGTCTAATTTATGTTTCAAGTCGTCATCTGAATATTTAAACGGACGAGGCACATCTCCTGTTACTGCTTCATCAATATCATGGAACAATGCTCTTGCAAGAAGTTTTTCTTGATTCAAAGGTAAACAATGCACAGAAATTTGTGCTGTGCACCATCTTGCAAGTAAAAGAGCATAGTAAGCAACAAAGAACGAATGCTCTGCAACAGTTTCAGGATTCAGAATTCGACAGGTGCTGAACCGATTCACATATCTCAATCGTACTGAATAACCTATTAACATTTCTTTTAAATCCAACATGATTGACTCCTTTCTAGAATTCTTGTAAATCTCCTTTTCCATATTGAGTTTTGAGCAACAACAAAGCATCACCATCTTTTGCTTCAACGAATTGCATCACTCTCTCCAGTTGAGCTATATTAGAAACTATGCAGTCGCAGGCTTCGGACACCATTAAATTGAATCTTGAAGTCATTGCCCAACCGATGATATATCTGTATGGGTCTTTTCCTGCTTCATTCAATCCGTTGACATATCCAATTTCAAGAACAGTTCCAGAATCAGGGAAAGATACATCTATTAAATCAATCTTTCCTTCTGGATCTCGAGTACGCAAAAGTAATCTTTCATAAGGTGGCAACGGATAGTCAAGTAAAGCAACAATACAATCTGCCCAATGCAATTGTTCGCGATCCAGATTAAATACTTTTTGTCTCATTTCTCTGTCTGCATCTTTCGAACAAGTAATACCGTCCCGCATTGGTGCCCAAACTTCATGTCCAAAGCTTTCGAGTTTATCCATAAGCATTTGAACTATTGCTTTGCTCTCTTTGTTGAAAAATGGGCCTGCTAAATAACATTTCATATTTTCTCCTTTCTAAAAAATGGGCAGGCTCGCGAAAAAAGCTATCAAAAAACACGAGCCTACCTCAAGCCATGAGAATTCCGGTTTAGTTAATGACCACATCGTCAACGGGTACAGTGACTTTCTTTTTGAGCTTTGTCAAATAGACTGTCACTTCTTCGTCTTTTTCGTTGATGGTTTTGACCTTGCCGTCATACTCTTTCTTTTTATAGGTGACTTCTACTTTTGCTCCGATCTCGAGATCTACTTCCTCTTCAGGTGCTTCTTCGAGTTTCGTTACATCTGAAGCGTCAAGCGTATCTGTGTCACCATCGTCAAACTCGATGGTTATTTGATCGTCTTTAACCTTCTTGACTTCACCCGGATATGCTGTTCCATCGATGT
>Ga0114923_10001934_pt1 | contig 14180 bp, 19 predicted proteins | sample SumtaG_FD_89578 | JGI IMG/M metagenome (GOLD analysis project Ga0114923, IMG submission 89578) | Deep subsurface microbial communities from Indian Ocean to uncover new lineages of life (NeLLi) - Sumatra_00157 metaG | ecosystem: Environmental > Aquatic > Marine > Oceanic > Sediment | place: near... | reverse complement strand
GGCTACTAACCTAACAATTCCCGTAAGAGAATTAATGAAAAAAGGTTTGATTACTATTAACAAAAACAAAGAAGATAAAAGATTTAATTATGTTAAATTATCAGATAATAGCTATTTGAGATTGTTTTTTGATTCTAAGGGATTGGAGAATTAAAATGCCTTACAAATTATCACCATCAGCACTTAATTTAATGAAAGAATGCCCAAGTAAATGTTGTGAGTGGCGTGAGGGAAAATGAAAATAAACTGTAAATGCGGACACGAATTTGATTATAAGGGAAATTCTAATTGGTATGCAAAATGTCCTAAATGTAAAACAAGAACAGCAATTAAAAAGAGTCTTGAAAGAAAAAAGATTGTAAATATAAAATGAATGTCATAGATTTATTTTGTGGTGCGGGAGGATTATCAGAAGGTTTTGAAGATGCTGGTTTTAGAATTGTTGCTGGAAATGATGTGGATAAAAATATGGTAGCAAGTTTTAAGTTGAATCATCCAGAAGCAAAAGCAGTTTCAGGAGATATTACTAAAATAAATGTTGATGAACTATTGAAAGAAATTAGAAAAACTAAAGAGGATATCCTTTTAGTTATTGGGGGACCTCCTTGTCAAGGATTTTCTACTGTTGGGAATAGGAAAGAGGATGACCCAAGAAATAGATTATTTTACGAATTTGTAAGATTTATTAGGGAGATTAAACCAAAAATGTTTGTTATGGAAAATGTTACAGGTATTTTAACTATGAAAAAGGGAGAAGTGAAGAATATAATTAAAAAAGAATTTGATGATTTAGGATATAAAATTAATATCCAAATTTTAAAGGGAGAAGATTTTGGAGTCCCCCAAAAAAGAAGGAGAGTTTTTTTTGTAGGAAATAGATTTGGAAAAAAGTTTGAATTTCCCAAACCCGAATTTGATGGAGTAAATAAAAAATTTAGAACAGTTTGGGAAGCAATAGGGGATTTACCAGAGTTAGAAGCAAACCAAGAAATAAAAGATTATGTTAATGAACCCCAAACAGAATTTCAAAAATTTCTGAAAAATGGGCAGACAAAATTAGAAGAACACAAAGCACCAAATCATTCTGAGATAATGATTGAGAGAATGAAAAATATTAAACAAGGGCAAAATCATTCCAATCTTCCTGAAAATCTTAAATTAAGTAGTGGCTATCCAAATATTTATGGACGATTAATTGCAGATGAACCTTCTGATACTATAACAGGAAATTGTGGTTGCGTTTCTGCTCCTGGGAGGTTTATACATCCTGTTAAACATAGAGCGATAACAGTAAGAGAGGGTGCAAGGTTACAATCTTTTAGAGATAGTAAAAAATTTATTGGCTCACAAAATAGTAAATATAAACAAGTTGGTAATGCTGTTCCTCCCTTACTTGCTAAAGCTCTTGCCGCTAAAGTTAAAGAGTTTCTAATTACAAACTCTCAAAGAATTTAGAAACTTCTTTTTTCATTTCAGAAAAAGGGACATAAGTTGTTTCCTTAAGGTTGATTTCTGTAGCAGGTTTTCCCCCGTACATAAAATGTCTTTCAATCTTTTTACTTATAATTAATTCTTGTACCTTTACTATAAAAAAATTCTTATTTGAAAAATCTAAACCTAACAAAACACCCTTTTGTTTTAACAATTTTTCGTATTTTTGCTCCCTAAGATGTAATTTCTTTGTTTTTTTCCAAAACCCAGTGTTGTCTGTAACCAATTCTACTAAGGCTTCTTTCCCTTCTTTATTTTTTATAAGAATATCTACTTTTGATGTGGGTCTTTTAAGAAATTCTCTTTTTTTATCATCAGATATAACAGAACACTCATATCCTAAGTTGATTATTAATTTTATTAATGAATCTTCAACAATCCAACCAAGTAATAGATCACAAGCATATTCTTCTGCAGTTCGTTGGTCCCGAAATCTATTCATATTACCAAGTTTTTCCTTAAGAAAACTGATAGTTTTTTGGTCAAAAGTGTTTTTTATTATTCGTAGGAATATTTCCTTTAATTCGTTGGCTTTATATTCTTCTTTAATGAAGGAGGTTAAATCATAATTTAAGTTTTCCTTCACAAATTCTTCTGTGATTTTTATCTTATCCAAATGCTTTTGACCCAACAATTTCATAAACCATACAAGAAATCCTTATTTTAATAGCTTTTCCTTTTCCGTGCAAGCCACTTTATACACAAAGCCTAGCTTTAGTAAAATCAAGCAAACATTTTTATAACTGAAGAGTATTAGAAAATAAAAGGAACCATACTAGGCAAGTAAACTTACCTAGCATGCTTAAGGAATATATCTCCTTATAGATTGTAAAGATTTAATCTTTATAAATATTTCTTAAAGTAGAGGTTCTGGTTTAAAAGGAGGAAAAAAAATTATGTTAGAAAATTTTCCATTTGCTACAGCAACAGGAATGCCTGCTCTATTTGGAATGATAGGATTATTCATAACTGCTGCTATTTTCAAAAGACCATATATTGCCATAGCTGGAGCAATTTTGGGCGTTTTAATTGGAATGGGTATGGTGATTACCTAAAACGCATAACTTTGAGAAAAGATAATTTTTACTTGGGCGATGAATTTATTCTTTAGCGCCCAATAATCTCTATTCAAAATGTTTTCCAACAAAAAGAAGACTTATACAATTAAAGTAATCCCCACTTTTTTTCAAGAAAATTTATCTCATAAAACAATTTCTTTTTTATGAAGAATTCTTTCATAGCAAGTTCCTTTCTTTGTTTTAAGCTCATTACATTTCCTGGAGTATATCTTTTTTCGTTGATTTCTTTTTGCAACTTAACACTAAGATATGGTTTAAGATTTGAATAATTAGAAGTTTCTCTAAACACATCAGGGTCAAATCTGTTTTCTCCTATCATTCTTTTGCACTCATTGATAAACCCTTTTCTCCAAAAAAGTTTCTTTTTCTTTTTTTCCACACCCCAATTAGCCCAAGGGGCAATTAAAGATGCAATTGCTCCAGTAATTGCAGAAATAACAATAGCAAGAATTATTTCTATTATTGTAATTGCCATATCTCTTTCAAGGATTAATTAATTTTAAACTTTGCTAAAGGCTTTTTTCAATTAACCATTTCCATGAAGAATCCTTTATTTCTTATTATATTGTTTTTTATCATCAATAAAATCTATTAAATTAGAGTTTTCTTCTTCTAATTCTTCTATGTATGAATCTTTGTCCTTATTTGATTCTTCTACTATTGAATAATTTCTATCATTTTTTTCTCTAATTGCTTCTTTAGAGCATATATGCCCTATTTGATAAATTAGTGGGAGCATAATTGTTAAAATTGTCAATACTAATATTTGTATCTCTGGGAAAATAAAACTTGTAATAAGTGCCAAGATTGTAGTCATTGATGAGAAAATAATTGTTAAAATTTCAATTCTATATTCTTCAATATCCATTTTAACGCCTTAATCTATCTAGTGCTCTTTTTGCTTTTCTATTTTTGGCTTCTCTCATTTTTCTTAAATAATCTAATTGTTTTTTTCTAGCTCTAGCCTTTGCCAAAGCTTTTAATTGAGCTTGAGTTGCCATATTTTCTTTAAGTTCTTCTTCTTTAAAATCCTTTTCCTTTTCCGTGCAAATCATTTTATTCTCGTGCATTTTTTAATTTCCGTGCAAAGCCATTAAATTCAAAAGATATAAAAACTGAAAATAACAAAGAAAGTTCAGACAAAAGTAATTATGCTAAATATGGTTTTGTAACTTTTTGTGTGTTGCTTGGTCTTTTATTAATATTACAAAAAAATAAACTTGATAAAAATGAATTTTACTGAAACAAAAAATATCAGGGTCATGATGGTAATTGAAGTTATAGGAAGACCTCCAGAACATTTAACTGAAACTCTAAATAACATAATAAAGCAGATTGACGAAGAAAAAGGAGTTGATGTTAAAGAAAAAAAGATGGGGGCACCTGTTTTAATGAAAGAGCAAAAAGATTTTTACACAAGTTTTGCTGAAATTGAAATTGAAGTAGAAGAAATTTTAGATTTAGCTATGTTGATGTTTAAATATATGCCTGCACATGTTGAAATTATTTCTCCGGAATTAATTGCTTTAACAAATAATGGATGGAATGAGATTTTGAATGAAACAGCAAGAAGATTGCATGGATATGATGAAGTAGCGAGAATAGTCCAGGTAGAAAAAACAATTTTAGAAAAAAAATTGAAGGAAATCATGAATGAAAAGACAGAAGAAGAAAAATAGAAAAAATATTTCTCTAAAAAGTTTGTTATTTTAAAGTGAATAAATCTTTAAAAAGGAATTGGTGCTCAAAAAAGCAGAGAAAATGACAGCAGGAAACAAGATTTCAACATTGCTTTTGCTTATGGGTTTATTAGCAAATCCTACTAAAGAAGCAAATGCAGAAAGTCTTTTAGCCCTAAATCTTTTTCCAAAAGAGCCATTATACAGAACAAGTATGGCAGACCCTGATTTGTTTCATTCTGAAATAAAATTTCCTGCAAAATCTATTGCTTTGGAAAAAGTGCTTGAAACCCCAATAAGTGAACTCTTAGAATATTCTTCTTTGGCAAAAACTCTGCCTGTTGTTTCTGGGGATTTTTTTCCAAACTCAGGAAGATTTTCAGATAAAGTATTGTTAAATGCTAATTTAGTAGCAAGTGGTTTGATAAAACTTCCAGCAAGAGACACAGATGCAGATATTTCTTATAAAACAAAATTAGAATTATTCATGAGGTCTCCGATGGTTGATGACAACTTCAGTGAGGGAAATAGATTTTATCTAACAAGTGGCTGGGTTGGAGAAGGTGCTTCTAAATTAGAAAAAAATTTTCTTGATAAAGATATCCCTTCAATAATAAAATCAGCAAAATCAGGTATTGAAAAACATGGTTTTTTTGCAGATGCATATATAGTCGGCAAAAGTCCTTATAGTGACCAATATCTTATCTTCAGAATTGGTGTTGATAATTTATTAGGTAGTACTCCTGAAAAACCAAATGTTTATTTTTCAACTACCTGGGAATTTCCTTCTATTTGTAAAAATCTTAAAGTTTCTCCATACTTTTCATCTCATGTAAAAATTCCAACAGATGACTCAGGCACAGAATTTCGTGGTCAATTAGGACTTAAACTTTGGGGAGAATCTAACAGAGAAATTGATTTATATGGAGAAGTGAATTATGCTCAAGAAACTGATGAACCCTGGAAGTTTTTTTATGGGACTAAATTTTCCTTATGATTAAAATTTAAATTTTAAAATGATTTTACCAAGAACTAAACAAAAATATGAATCAAATTTTGGTGCTTATGAAATAGCTGGTGCTTTGTATTCTCATGCTGATATTTTAAAAGTTTTTGGAAGAAAAAATTCATCACGAAAAAATGTTTTATTAGTTGACTTAAATGGACATAATAAAAATGCAGGCAAGGAATTTTCAGAATTCCTAACTAAAAATATTTGCAATGGGTGGGGCTTAAATAATAATCCTGAAAAAGAACTTTCAAATCTTTCGCGTTTGATTTCTGATTATTCGTGGGACCCTTGTGGAGTTTATGTTCAATTAGAATCAAATAAATTTTCCTTAGTTAATGCTGGACTTCCTTATCCGTTAAAAGTTACAAAACAAGGTAAAGTAAAAGAGATTAAATCATTTGGAAATATCAGTTTATATCAATTAATACTCCATTCTCCTTGTTATGAAGATGTGCTGAATAAAGGTGATTTCTTATTTCTTAGAACAGATGGGATTGATGATGGTATCGATAATGCATTGGGATTAAAAAAATGCCTTGCTCTTACTCTTAATAACAAAGAAATGGCTGTAAAACAAAAACAAATAATAAATTATAGAAAAAAAACAATTTGTAATCTTTTAATCGCAAATTCACATGAAACAGCATCTAACATAGTAAATAATTTTGTTGATACATTAGGACAATATTTTATACCTAAATCTTCAAAAGATGATGATGCTTCATTAATTGTAATAAAAAGAACAAAATAAAAAACCTTAAAAACCAAGTTATTTCTAATTTGATATGATAGAAAATATTGTTACTTCAACAAATGCAGGATTTACAAAATTTATGGGAGAAATTATTAATAAAAGTTTGAATACCAGAGAAGAAACCAAAGAAGCCAGAGAAGTCAGGGTTCAAAAAGCATTAGAAGAAGCAATGAGTGTACGTCCAATTCCACAGGCTGGTGATTTAAACAGACAATGTAATAAAAATGGAGAGTATCCTATTAATCCTCCAGAAAGAAAAATTGTAAAACATGATGATTACGGAACATATCTCAAAAATGTTTTTGCATAATTAATAAATTATTTTTTCTTTTTGTTACTTACTCTTTCAAAAGCTCTTAAGATTTCAAGAGGGACTCCTAATACAACAGTATTACTTTTATCAGAACTTAAATCATTAAGAGTTTGTAATGTTCTAAGATGCAAGGCACCAGGTCCACTTGCTAATGTTTTTGCTGCTTTTGCCATATTGACGGAAGCAATTACTTCTCCTTGTGCTTTAATAATAACTGCTCTCTTCTCTCGTTCTGCTTCTGCCTCTTTTCCGATTGTTCTCTTCAATTGTTCTGGAAGCTCAACATGTTTTAGTTCAACAGATTCCACTTTAATGCCCCAAGGGTCTGTAGCTTTATCGACAATTTCCCGTATTCGTTTGGAAACAGAATCCCTTTCACTTAGTAATTCATCTAACGAGACTTCTCCAACTACATCTCTCATTGTTGTTTGTGCTAATTGAGAAACAGCATAGTTAAACTCTTCAACTTCAATAATAGCCTTTTTTGAATCTGCAACTTTATAATAAAGAACAGCATTAACTTTTAATGAAACATTGTCCTTTGTTATAGCATCTTGGTCAGGAACATCAACTGCTTTAATCCTTATATCAACTCTTTGCCAAGATTGAAAAATTGGAACAACAATCCTCAAACCTGGATTCATTATTCCAGCAAATTTTCCTAAAGTAAACTTAACTCCTCTTTGATATTCTTTGACAACTTTTAGTCCTAATAAAATATAGATTACAATAATACCAAGGATATAGGGGAATATTGATGAACCAATGTCAAGTGCCATAAAATTTGGTAGGTTATTAATTATATAAATGTTATCATGGGGAATAAAATAAAAAAATCTTTTTTATCAAATTACTTTAAACAAACCTTACATGGCTTATATCCTTGTTTTTGAAAATATTCTTGTTCATTTTTTGAAACTTTGAATTTATCCTTGATTAATTTGGAAAATCTGCAGGATGTTTTATGATAAGTTTTTGCATTTGTTGAACCAACATATTCATATTTTGGTGGCTCTTTTCTTGGTTTTTCAATAAAAACTTTTTTCACAACTTCTCTAATAACTGGTTTTTCCACTATTCTAATAATAGGTTTTGGTAAAATTCTTTTAATTGGTTCAATTCTTCTCACTGGTCTTTTAAATTCAGGATTTCTTTTGTGAAAATTTAAAAATTTGGATTTTTTTCCTCTAGCGATTTTTAGTAAATCAATTGGTTTTCTTGCCCTACGATATTTCTTTTTGTAAAACCAAATTAGCAATAAAATAATTAAAACAACAATTCCCCATCCAATTATTGTTCCAATAGAACTTTTTTTAATTTCTTTACAAATTCCCAAGCAACAAACATCATCTTTTGCATAGACTAAATCTATATCACATTCCTCATCTTCACCACATATTTTCCCACCTAGTTCTGCGCATGTTTGTGTAGAGGAAGTTATGTTTTCTTCTTCTGTAGGAATATAATCTTTTATAAAATTCAAAAGCAATATTGAATAAGTATAAATTTCATCAGAAGTTTTTGCTGTTATCTGCCCTTCAATTATTTCTTCCTCGTAATCTGAAGAGATAAATACTTCAATTTTTTTGTTTGAATTTGGCTCTAATTTTTCTATGTTCTCTATTGAAAGAATGACATATGGTTCTAATGAATTAGATATTAACAAAGAAATATTTTCCAACGCTTCATTTCCTGTATTGTAAAGATAAATTATTCTTATAGTACTGAAATTCGTAGATAAGGAGATATTTAATTTTGAGGGTTCAAATTTAAAACTTTTCTGTTTCTTTATTGGTTCTATCCCTATTGCAAATATATAAACAGGAATTTGGTATGCCAAATTCTCAGAACTTAATTCAATTTTTGTAAATTTTGATTTATTAATATCACTTACTTCAAAATTTATTTTTTTAATTTCTCCTGATTTCAAAGTTATTTCATCTTCAAAAGAGATAATTGCTGTTTCGTTTTCAGTTATGTTTGTTTTTACCTGAATTGTAATTTTGTAATCCTGCAAGTTTTGCACCTCTATAAAAAAATCCTCTTTAGTGCTTATAGAACCAGGACTTATTGAAAAGTCTGCAATTTCTCCTGTTATTGAAAAATTCTTAACAATATCTTCTTCACCAATTTGAAAGCCCTGCATGTATTTAACATCTTTTATTACAATTGAATAATCGTTTGCAAGCTTTTCTAATGTTTGTGCATAAATATAAAATTCATCTTGTATTTCTGTAACATCAAAATCCATAGGAATTCTAACATGTTCTCTGTAAAAGAAAATATTTTCTTTAAGAATTGGCTCAATAAAATTTCCTGAAATCCTTGCCATTAAAGTCTCACCCTGACTAAAGTTTGTTTTCATATCAAATTCAACAGCAGACGTTAAAGGCAATAATAGCAATATAAATATAAATATCACAATTCTTTTCATGATTGATTAAAAGAAAAAAGGTTTAATAAAGTTTATTAATGAATTAATCTATTATATTTAATGAAAATTCGTTTAACAGACTTGCTTAGACTAAGAGAAGCAACCAACCCATTGGATTTGGGTTTAAAAGAAAAAGACCCTGTCCAAAGAGAATATCCTCAAAGAAGATTATACTCTTCATTATCTTATAGTTTTGAAAAATAATTGATATCGTAGTCTATAATAAAGTATCATAATTCTTATAAATGCTTAATCTGCTTCTATAAAAATGAAAATAAGTACGAGACTATTATTAGGAGGACTTGTAGGGATACTTTTGGGTGGTTGTTCGCTTCTGAAAAACCCATCAGTAACAATTGATTATGCCGGTGAATTTTGTGCTAGGATAGACAACAAGTACGGAGAAATTTGGAGGAGCTATTTTTTTACTAATTGTGAAGGGAGTAGAACCTGGACTGAAAGCGATTTAGAACCAAAACTTGGTGAACTTAAAAACCTGGAAGTTTGGGGGATGAAAATCCTTGGTTCCTCATATCCTGATCATGGAAATCTAACTGTTACTATTGATGATGGCGGTAAAGTTGTGGCTGAAGACACTGCTGAAAAAGAGACAAACGACGCATATGCTAAATATTCGTTTTAAAAGAAAATCTTATTTGTAAATTTATTTGCCCATCTCTTTTAATTTTTTAAGAACATCATCCATTTCAGGTCTTGGCTTGGTTCCAGGCTTTCTTAAAGGGATCCTCCTTGCAGGGGGCAGTGCTCTTCTTGAAATTACTCTTCTTTGTGGCATTCTGGATGGAGGAAAACCAGGTCGTGGTCCTCTTGGTTTAGGTCCTGGTTTAGACTTACCAAATTTGGATTTTATTTTGAACCAGATTGGTCTTAGTCTGTCTTTGAAAACTATTCCCATAACAGCTAAAAAGATTAAGATTAATAACCACCAAACCCACCAATAACTTTTTTTCTCAGAAATTGTTTTTTCAACACAGCATAATTCTCCAGAGTCACAAGAATAATAAGATTCTTCTTCATCACTATAACAAGAATCTCTGCAAATCCCATCATAAGATTCACATTCTGATTCCTGTGAAGGGGTTCTACATTCTCCATTAACACAGCAAATTTCACCATAAGAAATGTCAGATGCATCAGCACTTGTTCCTCCAGCACAAATTTCATCTGAAGTGCAAATCTCTCCAGCTTGGTCGTCGCAAGTATCTAAAAATATTTCAGTATCACAGCATTTAAAGAGAGCTGAGCAATAATAATCCAGAACACTTCCTCCGGCTTCTTGGCAACTCATAGAAGACATACAATAACCACCTGCATCCTCACAATTAACTCCTACATCTCCATCTCCTACATAAAAAGTTTTAGGCCAAATAGAATATAGTAAAAATGCAGTATCTCTAATATTTCCAGAATTCCAACAACCATCCTTACCCTGAACATCCTCTAACCAATTTATAGCATCTGTTTTTTCCTGAAATTCTTCATATTGAAAAGGGTATAATGCTAAGGCAGTATCATAAAATTTATCATCTGATTTCTGCCAGTATCCATCTGAAAGCTGCTCTGATAATAATTCATTTCTAAATTCATTTGTTAAAAGATACAAAAAAGCCTCTGGAATATATTTTTGATTATCAATATCATTCATCATACTAATAAGATAAGGTATATAGGAAGATGTTTCATGACTTAAAAAGTTTAATACTACAGCAGCCCATAAGCTTGCTTCATAATCACAAGAAGTATCTCCAAAACAAAAAGAATCAACTTTTTCTGTTGTTGTTCCTCCTGATGATGCTGAACTTGTTTTTTCTGAAACGTAAAAAGTCAATGAATCAGTTTTTTTGTATAATAATGTTGTGAGAAATCCAGAAGAACAAGAAATTGAAAATTCTTTATTATAACATGTATCAGAAACTTTAAGCCAGTATCCTCCAAAATATGAAGTTAAACAGCCACTTGCTCCGGAAATAGTTTTATCTTCGTTTATGTTTATATTAACTGTGCCACCCTCATAAATTATTGAGCATGTTGTTGCTTCATCTGTTTCAATTTGCAAAAGCCAATCAATTCCTGGAGGACTTATTGTTTTAGTTAAAAGCCATTCTTCTGCTCCATCAGTATTTACATTTACTTCGTTCAATGCCAAAATCGCCTGAGCTGTAAGTGTAACATCAGATTCATAACTTGAATCAGCAAGCACTTCATCTTTACATTCTCCGATGGCTAATAAAGAAAAAATCTTTGCTTCTGCAGAAAGAGAAGAGCATTCTCCTTGTACTTTTTCTTCAAGACAATCATATGCTTTATCATCTGTTTCATTAGATTGTGCGACTGCAAAAGATACACTAAAAATTAGAAACATAATTAAAATTACAGAAACTGCTCTTTTTTTCATATACAAATTAGTTAATTGTTGTTTTTAAAATTATCTTTCTTTTTAGGAGATTTTGTATTTTCAGTTCTGCTCTTTTTAATTATATAACTCACAGGATTTTTGTATCTTAATTCTTCTTCGTTAGGAATTATCCCTATTCCTTTGTAATAATCTTTATCAAAATTCGGAGGCGGAACAATTTTATTTCTATAGGACCAAATCAACTGAGATTTTATGTAACCTTCTTTAATTGGAATTTTATTTTTTTTATTCCAGCCATAAATTCTTTTTTCAAGCTCATCTTTTTCTATTCCAAGGGAGCGGAATAAATTTATTAAAATAAACAAAGAGCGTTTTCTTCCATCTTCAACCCCTTGTAAAATTTTTCTAATTGATGGTGGAAAATGAGTTTCTGAAAGATTGTCTATTTTAACCGGTTTATAATCATTATTTCTTTCTTTTTTTTCTGTTTTATCACCCTGTTTATACCAATCTAATGCCTGCATTAAAAGTTCAGAAGCTTCTCCTTCTTGCACATCTGGCATAAAATTCTTAATTTTTATTTTCATAGGATTTGCATCTTTCAATTGAAAATCTGCAATCTCATCAAGATTTAAAACCACACTTACTAAAGCAGTTTTTTCATGCAAAGAATAAGGCATTCTGAATAAATGGCGAGGAGAAACTAAAATAACGTCTGGTGCGACTTGTGCTGAAACTTCTTTTTCTCTTTCTTCCCCTTTAATATACTTGCTTACATTTTTATATACAGAATCTTCAAAAATTAAACTGCTTATTTTCTTTACTATTTGATGTTTAGTTTTGTCCATAATATATTTTGTGATTATTCTTGGCCACTCTGGAAACATATCTGAAGTCTCAACTCCATTAATCTCTTTTGGAAAAGCCTTCCATGGAACAATTATATGGAATCCTTTACTTCCTGAAAATTTCACTCCGATATTTTTAACCCCCTGAAACTTTAACATTTCTATTATAACTTGTGCAGAAATTTTGCTATAATCTATGTATTTACTATCAATATCAATTAATAAATCCCAGCCAATTCTTAGATTTTTGATTTCTTCTTCATTCATGCCTGTTTTAATCTTAAGTGGATCTTCCCACAATTCTTCTGAACAATGAAGAGATGTTGCTCCTTTTCTTACAAGTCCAAAAACATCTCCTAAATATTGAAATGAATCTGGTCTTTTTCCAAATCCCTCAAAATATCTTGGAGAAATTTCTCTGTTTTTAGAAAAGTCAAAAATAACTTTTTGAATGTCTTGTCTTGAATAATAAAGCTGAGTTATTTTCCTAATTCTTTGCTCATTTAAGCTTTTTTCTTCAGGCATTTTATAAAAACAGATAAAAGATTTATATAATTACCTTATCTTTATGACAACAATACTTAAAAAATAAATTATATTCTAAAAATTATGTTAATTAAATTAGAAAATCCTGCTCTATTATCAAAAGTAATTGAACTTCTTTCAGAATTAGTTATGGATGTTAAAATAAAAATAAATGAATCTGGTTTGAGCATCATTGCAATAGACCCTGCAAATGTTGCTATGGTTAGCTTTCACTTACCAAAAAATGTTTTTTCCCAATTTGAAACAGGAGAAGAAGTTTTAGGTGTTAATTTAGAAAATTTGAAACAAATTTTAAGAAGAGGTGGTTCTGGAAGTTCTTTAATTTTAGAAAAAAGAGAGAATCTATTACATATTCAAATTCAAGACAGAATTAAAAGAAATTTCACCTTGAATCTTATTGAAATAGAAGGAGAAGAAAGAGACATGCCTGATTTGGAATTTAGTTCAAAAGTAGAATTGAATTCTATAGATTTAATTGCATCAATAGAAGATTGTGCAATTGTTTCTGATGCTTGTTCTTTTATTATTGATTCTGAGAGATTTATAATTGAAGCCAAAGGGCTAAACTCAGCAATGTCTGAGTTTTCTGGGGATGAATCAAAAATAATAGCAGAGAATTGCAAAGCAAGGTATAGTTTAGAGTATCTACAAAAATTTATGAAAGGGGCAAAACTTTGTGAAAAAACAATTTTAAATTTTGCAAATGACCATCCTTTGAAAATAGAATTCATAAATGAAAATATGCATTTAAGTTTTATTTTAGCCCCAAGAGTTGAGACCGAAGATTAACGAGATTAAATTTTTCTAATAAAATTTATAAGCCCAAAAACATTAGTTTGTTTATGAAAAAAAGAGGCCAAGTTACAATTTTTATAATTCTTGGAATAATTGTGGTTGCTGCAATTGCATTATTTTTAATTTTTGGTTCAAAGATTGTTCCAGAAATTGGTTTTGGAAAAGAAGTAAATCCTGTTCCTTTTTTAGATTCATGCATAGAAGACAAAGTTAAAGAAACTATTAAGACAATTTCTTCACAGGGAGGTTATATAGAAAGTTCTTTGTATAAAACTTTTAAGTTTGAAGGAGAAAAAGACTTTACAGATATTTCTTATTTATGCTATACTCAGAATTATTATATATCCTGTATAAATCAAGAGCCAATGTTAATTCAACATTTAAAAGAAGAGATAAAAACAGATATTTCTGATGAAGTTAAAACATGTTTTGATGAATTAACCTCAAGTTTAGAAAAACAAAATTATGTGGTAGATGCAAAATATAACGGATTTAATATTGAATTAGCGAGGGGGAAAGTAATTGTTGATATAGATGCTGAACTTGTATTAACAAAATCAGGAGAAACTTCAAAACAAGAAGATTTCAAAATTGTCATGCCAAGTAGATTTTATGATTTGGCTCTTGTTGTTCAGGAAATTGTAAGTCAAGAAGCAGAATATTGTAATTTTGAGCATGTAGGATATATGTTCTTTTATCCTGAATTTAATATAGATAAATTTGGAACAAGTGATGCAGTAATAATTTATACTGTTGAGCATGAAGATAGCAAAGAAAAGTTTAGGTTTGCTATAAGGGGTTGTGTAATCCCTGCAGGACTTTAAATGAAAAAACTAAATTCAAAATTTATGG
>Ga0114923_10001933_pt1 | contig 14183 bp, 6 predicted proteins | sample SumtaG_FD_89578 | JGI IMG/M metagenome (GOLD analysis project Ga0114923, IMG submission 89578) | Deep subsurface microbial communities from Indian Ocean to uncover new lineages of life (NeLLi) - Sumatra_00157 metaG | ecosystem: Environmental > Aquatic > Marine > Oceanic > Sediment | place: near... | reverse complement strand
TGCATCGCCAAGGTTCGGACACTGTCTGAAAACGACATTGCCTTCCTGCGCCGTGAGATCGATGAAGGTGCGACCGACGAGCAGGCGATTGCCAACCTCGAGATCTTGGTTGACCAGGAAGCCAATGCCCTGGTCGCCAGGATCGAGGAAGCGGGTGGCGTCATCCAGCGTGAGGCACCACTTGTTGACCCGACTGATGCAGCTGCGGCGGCATCACTCGAGACCAACATCGCGATCGCGGAGGCCACCAAGTACGACAACAACCGTCAGCTGAAGGAGGTGATGCAGGCCAACGTGGCCGAGGCCGGCATCGACCTCGAGGCGCGTACCGAAGACAACGCAGCTCACCTGGCCGCGGTCGGTACCGCCGATGCAATCTTCGCGCTGCGGGACAACGCTGACGCTGTCGGCTGGTACGACCGGACAGTGACCAAGGCGCTCGAGGTCCTGGGTACCATCCACCCCGAGATCCTCACGGATCCGGATTCCCGATTCGCATTCACCTTTGCCCTGGCTGTCACCAGCAACGGCATGAAGGTGGACAACAATTTCAAGATGGCTGAGAAGGCCTACCGCTCTTGGAAGAAGGACGGCGTGATGCCGACCAACATCGGTGAGGGTACCGCTGCCGGCAAGATCAACGAGCACCTGGAGCTGTTCAATACCATGGTGGCCGACATGGGCATCGAGGAGATGGGCAAAGTTTTCCAGAGCACCTTCACTGTTGGCCAGCTGAAGATGGCTGGCATGAAGACTGATGGCGAACTGATAGAGACCGAAGTGTACGGCGCTGCCGTCCTGGGTCCGAAGATCGGCAATGGCTTCTTCATGAATCTCAACGGCGAGTTCGACCAGCTGACCATGGACCGCTGGCTGATGCGTACCTGGGGAAGGTGGACCGGATCCCTGATCGCTGATCGACCTGACCTGGTCGAAGAGAAGACCGAGCGCATGGGCAAGCTGCTGACCAGGTTCTCGAAGGCCTCGAAGTCCTGGGCGTTTTTCCAGAAGACCATCGACATGGATCTCACCAAACACGGCAAGCCTGGTGGACCGACCTACGCCGAGATTGCGATGCGGATCCAGAGAGTATCGGTCAACGCTGATTCCAGGTCCGACATGAACCGCACAGTCACTGGTGAGCTGTTGCGTCAGCTGGGCAACGGCCTGGCCAAAGATATTGACGGCCAGAAGGAGGCGCCACAGAACGGAGGTGAGCGCGTTTGGATCCGGAAAGTGTTCAGCACCATCCTGGAAAACATGCACAACCAGGGCTATACTAATCTAACGATGGCCGATCTCCAGGCCTTGTTGTGGTACCCAGAGAAGCGGCTCTACGACAAGGCAAAATCCAAGGAGGATGTGGCCAACGGGTACGACGAAGACGAGGCACCCGACTACGCGAATGCTGCTGCTAAACTGGCAGCGGATCGGGGCATCAAGCCTGCCGCAATCAAGTCGGCACAACAACGAGCGGAGCAGCAACATGCGGATCAAGTCAGCACAGGACGAGCACGAGGAAAACTTCCAGTACAAGCCGCCGAAGGGCGTCCGGAAAGTGGTCGCGGACTTGCTCGAAAAGAACGCAGCGCGTTCCTCAAAAGGAATATCCTCGTCCCAAATCGGGTTAGTCGAGGCACTGATGCGAAAGCTAAAAGTTACACGGCTCCGAGCCGAGGAACTCTTGGAACAGTACTCGGCGTAGTACACAGCCCCAGGAAAGATTACTCCAAGGAATTAGCTGCAGCTGAAGTCACACCGATGACCATGGTGGAGATGGAGCCCACCAGCGAGAACGCGAACCTCTTCGCACAAGCCATTCAGAACATCAAGGACACGCACCCCGAGGGTGCCGCGGTCTATGTGTACCCGACCGACGAGTACGCCGGCATGAAGCTGTTCGTGAACGAGGACCAGACTGCCGGCTTCGCCGTGAAGTCCGATGGTGACATCGTCAGCGTCTTCGCCGCACCCAACAGGGATGAGCCTGGTCGCGTCTACTCGATGCTGGCCCTGGCCGTCGAACGTGGTGGCGGTACCAAGCTCGACGCATTCGATACCATCCTGCCCCAGGTCTACTCGATGGCCGGCTTCGTGGAAGTTGGTCGAGATCCCTGGAACGAAAACTTCAAGCCCGATGACTGGGACAAGACGACCTTCGCGAACTACAACAACGGTGAGCCTGCCATCGTCTACATGGAGTACCAGGCCGCGGCTGTGCCGCAGTACTTCGCGCAGTCTGCCACAACCAAGGACGAGGCCTTCGTTGAGATCGATGATGCCCTGTCCGATGGCACGATAAAACTTACCGAGTCAGAGGCTGCGAAACTGGTTGAGATGGGGTACACTCACCCAGATGAAAGGCTCACCCAGGCAGACAGAGTTGCTCAAACAGCTGACCGATCCGAACAGGACGCTGCCAGCGCCAACGAGCTTTACGCCGCAGCAACGGGACGAGATCAAGCAGAAGCATCTGCCGAGTTCGCAAGAGCAAGAAGTGGCCACGTTGTTAGCTTCGTCAACCGGACCCAGAACGAAAAGAAAAAGTACACCGACTCGCGTTTAGGCGGGAACACCGGCACCCCGACCGCATACCTCGGTCACTTCCTCGCAGCACTTGATACTGAAAATCCGGACTACGGATCCAATGTCAATGTAGTCACGTTCCAATTGCACAAACCCCTGATCATCTCGACTGATGACTTCTACAACCTGGGCCGGCTGACGGTCGAAGAAATCAAAGCGATGAGAGCGGACCTGATGGCGATCGGCCATGACGGGATCTTGGTCGAGGGCATCGAGGAAGCCATCGTATTCAAGGGTGATGGGCTGACGCTGACGCACGACACATCGGGCCAGGACTGGATGAACGCGCAGCTGGAGAAGGAAGGCTTCCTGGAACAGCCCGATCGCGGCCGATTTTATCCGGACGTTGGTGGCAAGCGCATCATCCAGCTGACCCAGGCTGCAGATCTCTCGACCTTCCTGCACGAGTCCGGACACATGTTCCTGGACATCCAACGGGTGTGGGTTGAGAAGTACGGCATGAACGAGAACCAGCAGGCCATGCTTGACTGGCTCGGCGTCGAGACCTTCGAGGACATCACCAGGGAACAACACGAGCAATGGGCCGAGACCTTCGAGGTCTACCTGCGCGAGGGCAAGGCACCATCGATCGGCCTGCGCCGAGCGTTCGCCTCGTTCACTTCCTGGTTGAAACGACTGTACCGGACGCTGTCGGATCCGCGGCTCACTCGAGCAAAACTGACTCCCGAGATCACCGAGATCTTCGACCGCATGCTGGCCACCGAGCAAGAGATCGACCTGGCTGCGAGTACGCCTGAATACGGTGAGCTGTTCCAATCCCAGGAGCAGGCCGGCATGACCGATGCGCAGTGGAAAAAGTACAAGAAGCTGGCCGAGCGCAAGAACAAAACTGCCGAGGCCACGCTTGATGCCAAGGTGATGAAGCAGTACAAGAAAATGAAATCCACGGAGTGGGCCGAAGAGAAGGCGCCACTGATCGCGCAGGAAGCCGAGCGCCTGGGCGAAGAGAAAATCTTCAAGGTGATCGCTGAGATGTCCACCGAGGAAGGCCGCGTCGATTGGCACATGCTGCGCGATGCGATCGGCAGCTGGCCGAACGGTAAGAACTGGATCGGTAAGGCTGTCGGTGGTGGCCAGGACCCTGGGCTACTCGCTGAGAAACATGGCTTCGAGTCTGTCCAAGACATGTACGAGCAGGTGAAGGAATCCCCGACAATGAAGCAGGCCTCCGAGCAGGCTGCTGAAGAGATCATGGTCCAGAAGCACGGCGACATCCTCAACGATGGAACGCTCGAGCAGGAGGTCCGTGAGGCAATGCTGAACGATGACCAGGCCGAGCTGCTGCTGATGGAGCTGAAGGCCCAGGACCGCAAGGCGCCGAAGATCAATCGAGCGAACCTCAAGCACGAGGCCGAGCTATTGATCAGCACCTACACCTACAAGGAGATCCGACCGAACAAGTTTTACAACCAGATGATCAAGGCTGCGAAGGCTGCGGCGACTGCCCAGGGCGAGGAGGCGACTCCGCACAAGGTTCAGCAGCTGGCGAACCACTACCTGTATCGTGCAGCGATGGACGCCAGGACCAAGATGGAGAAGAGCCGTAAGTTCGTGAAGTCAGTGCAGGACCGGATCAAAGCCGGCAAGTACAAGCCCACCCAGATCGACCTGGAATACATCGGCGCTATGGGGAACCTGTCCAGTGCCTACGACATGCGACTGAAGCCAGAGCAACGGGCGCAGTTTGCTCGGAATGTCATGGACTTCTTCGAGGCCCAAACCAATCCCGAGAACAAGGACGAGGCTGATCTAATAGGCCTGGAGATGCTGGACCCGAACGTGATCGCAGCCATCCAGTTCCGACACAAGAACAAGACCCTCGAGGGCTTCGAGCTGAAGACCTTTGACGAGATGAATGTCGGTGAGATGAAGGGCGTGGTCCTCATGCTCGAGCACCTGCGCTATGTCGGTGGCCAGATCGCGAACAAGGGTAGCCAGGATGCTGCTGACATGCGCGAAGCCGGCCTCGAGTCGATCGAAGAAAATGGTGGCAAGGATTATCCTGTCTCACCGAAGAAGGTACGCGCCGGCAAACTGGCCAGGCTGACCTGGGGAGACTACTGGGCATCACTGCCCTCGATCGTCAACATGGTCCGCAAGCTGGATGGCTTCAAGGATGGAGGCTGGGCGTTCGACAATATCCTCAAACCACTCCAGGCCGCGGTCGATAAAAAGTTCGAGCTGCAGATGCAGATGTTCAAGCAGATGGAGACTTTCATGGCTGGGATCTCGGGCGTAGGCCTGCGCCAGGATGACGCGATGCCATTCACAACCGAGGATGGACTGGAGCAGGCGTACACCAGCGAAGAACTTTTCATGCTGGCTGTCTACTGGGGAACCGAGTCCTCGAGGGCGGCAGTCATGGATGGCCACAAGATCAACGAGAATGACGCCATGGCGCTGATGGAAAGGCTCACAGCTGAACAGCTCGAGCTGGCCAACCAGGTCTGGGGGATGAATGAATCACAGTGGCCTGACCTGGCAAGAACAGCCAAGGCAATGATGGGTGTGGCGCCACCGAAACTGATGGCCACTCCGTTCGAGGTCAACGGTGTGCAGATGACTGGTGGACACATGCAGCTGATGTACACCAACCAGAGCACCCAGCTTGCCGACGAGCAAGAGCGAGGCATGCGGACCAGCAACGTGGTACCGATGGCGGCAGGATCCACCCACGCCAGGAAAGGATCCGGAGGTAGGGTCGTGCTCCTCGATGCGGGTAACATCTCGATGTCGATTGAAGACAAGACGCAGTACATCGCCTTCTCTGAAGCCGGCAGGCACCTGAGATCAATCCTGAACAACCGCGAGATCCAGGACACGATCGTGAAGAAGCACGGTGATCCTTACTACCGGAACCTGGTGCATGCCGTGGCCGCGGTGGCCGCTGCCCAGCCGGCACAGGAATCTTCACAATGGATTGCTCGAGCATCGAAGTGGGTACGCCAGTCAGCGACCATGATGCACCTGGCCTACTCGATTCGTAACGTGGCACAGCAGCCAGCTGCAGCAGCAGCGTCGATCAGGGAAGTCGGGATCATTCCGTTCATCCAGGGCGTGGGCATGTTTGGATCCAACTACTCAGCCATGACCAAAATGATCAAAGAGAAATCCAAGTTCATGGAGAATCGTGGCGACCTGGTCAACCGTGAAGCGCGTGAGACCATGAAGAAAGTCATGGCGACTACGAAGTTCCGGATCACCTGGCGTGGCCTCGAGGGCCAGTACTGGAATGCATTCAAGTCCTACGGCTTCATCATGCAGACCATGGTCGATTCAGCTGTGGCCTATCCAACCTGGTACGCGAAGTACAACCTGGGCATCGAAGCGCACGGCGACGAGGCCAGGGCGATCATCGAGGCTGACAGCGCGGTGTCCGAGTCAGTGGGATCTGGTTCCGACCTGCACCTGGGCCGACTGTTGCAGAGCAATCAGACCGAGCTGGTGAAGAGCATGACGGTCTTCCAGTCCTGGTTCAACGCCTACTACCAGCGCCTGTATAAGTCCTCGAAGGGTGGCGAAAATTTTCTTTCCCCTGCCTTCTTGATGGAAGCCGTGGTGCTACCCATAATAATTGCTAACCTGACACAGCTGGCAATCGGTGACTGGCCAGATGACGAAGAGGAGTGGCACGAGTGGGCAACAAAGAACTACCTGAAGTTCATGATCGCAACCCTGCCATTGATCAGGGAAGCCGGCTCGGTGTGGGAGGGATTCACCCCAGCTTCACCGATCACCACCCTGGTCACCGCGCCATTCCGACTCGAGAGCGAGATCGACTCCTACATGGAAGGCAGGCAGACCTTGACTAAAACCATATCTGATGTTGGCAAGACCGTGACCTCAGTAGTACCGGCGCCTGCATCCGGAAATCTTTGGCGCGTAATCGAGTACACCGATTCATTCAACCAGGGCAACGAGGGTGACATCTACAACCCATACCTGGCGTTCACTGAGGGGGCTGACAAAGACAAATAATGGTTACTTCCGCGATTTCGAGAATGGGCAAATCCCCTGAAGAGGGGATCAAGGCCCCGGTCAAAACATCGACCACGACTAACATCACGCTCTTCGGTACTGGGCAGATCCTCAATGGCGTCACGACCGGCACCGAAGATCGTGTCCTGGTAAAGGACCAGACGAACCCAGCAGAGAACGGCACCTGGAATGTGGGTCCGGACGACTGGGAGCGCACCACAGATATGAACGCTGCCGACGATCTCGAAGTCGGCATGCTGATCGTTGACTCCAATACCGAGCAGCTGTACAGCATCAGCTTCACTGGTCCCTGGACGCCTGACATCACAGCCCTGACCTTCACGGTCCTGGTCGGTGGTATGCCGGCATCCATCTCACTGACCAGCAACAGTCCGGTTGACCTGGTCGATGCCGATGTGCCGCTGAATCTTGGCGCTCTGGATCCACTGACTGACCAGCACCTGGAGTTCGACTTCCAGTCTGTGCAATCGAAGAGCAACGCATCGACCGCGTCTGTCCTGTTCCTGAATCCGCTCGGCGGTGACGTCAACATTTTGGACAACCTGGTCATCGGTGGCCTGGTTGATGGTGTCGATATTGCTGCACACGCTGCGCTGTTCGTTGCGCATGTAGCTGATGCCACGATCCACTTCACCGAAGGCTCGATTGATCACGCGAACATCTTGAGCATCGGCACCAACAGCCATGCCGCGATCGATACGCACATCGCTGATGCGACTCTGCACTTCACCGAGGCCTCGATCGATCACACGGCGATACTGAACATCGGCTCGAACGATCACGCGGCCATCGATACTCACATCGCGGATGGGACGATCCACTTTACCCAGGGCGCGATCTCGATTACCGCTTCCCAGGTCTCCGACTTCGCCACAGAGGTTACGGCTGTCGCAGCTGTCGTAGCGAACACGGCCAAGGTCACCAACGCCACGCACACCGGCCAGGTAGTCGGTGCCACTGGCCTGACTCTCGACATCACTGCGATCACAGCCCAGCCGGCAGCTGGTGCAGTCGTCGGTGCCGATACCCTGATCATCAACGATGGTGGCACGTTGTCCGAAGTCACCGTCAGCCAGCTGGCTACCTTTTTCGAGGGTACTCACTTCAGTGTGGTCACCGAAACTACGACAGCCCGAACCGCTGTGGCCTTTGAGGCTGTCATGGTGGACGACGACACTGCAGCAGGTGTGGTGACCATCACGCTACCGGCATCGGTGGCTGATGATCAGATCATTGTGAAGAAGCTCGGCACCACTGCTGACGTCATCGTTGATGGCGATGCAGCTGAACTGATCGACGGGGCTGCGACCTTCACGTTGACCAGCCAGTACGCTTCCTTAACACTCATCGCAGACGGCACAGGGTGGAATATAATATGAGTTATCTCGATCCTCAAACATCAGGCGGCGGGGCATCCGTCAGTTCGATATGGAGGTTCAACACCGCCATCACGGCATCAGATCCTGGCGCGAAGTTGTTCAAGTTCGACAACGCCACGCTTGCCGATGTCACCAACGTCTACATCAGCAGCGAGAGCAGCAACAAGGGTGATCTCAATACGATACTTGGCATCCTGAATCCAGGTGATCAGATCTACGTCCAGCAAGCTGCGGACGCTGACCGCGCAGTCCTGCTCCAGGTGTCGAGTGCGCCGGTCGATAACACTGGCTGGTGGACCATCCCAGTCACGGTGATCGGATCCGCTACCATAATGCAGAGCAATGCGGAGTGTGCCGTGCTGATGGTTTTCGGCGGCAGCGATCCAGGCCACACCCATGACGAGTTAGTTGCTGGGTCCACACAGGCCACTCGGTTTGATGAACTGAGCGCCGAGGTACTCGAGACAGTCCAGTTCACCCAGGGCATCACAGCTTTCGCAGGTGGTGGGCAGACCAACGCCACGCTGCTCGGCAGCTCCTACAACCTGGTCGAGACAGTCACCACACTCGGAGACTCGCTCAAGCTGCCCGAAGTGTTCGACGCCGGCACGATTGTCCGAGTCAAGATGCTATTCGGTGGACCGAACCCTGCGAATATTTTCCCCTTCGAGGGCGACAATCTTGGGCAGGGTGTTGACCAACCGATTCAGCTGGAGGTTCACAAGAGCCTGGTGTTCATCGGGCTGACCGCCAACTCCGTGTGGAATACGCTGTATGCTGAAAACGAACTGGGAGCCACGTTTGTATTGGCCACTCAACCGGCTGGTCCATCGGTTCCAGATGCCGCAGCGACGGCAACCACACCCACGCTCATCCCCAGTCGTAATGACCCCAACACAGGGATAGGCCACGCAGGAGATGATCGGCTGAGTCTCATCGCGGGTGGCGTGGCAGGCTTGCAGCTCCGTGAGAGTACGGGTGGTGTGCTGCAACTGCCAGCCTCTGATCTCTCGGTCGAAGCATTTGCAGGCGGTGGGCAAGGCAGTGCCACCGTGATGGCCAACAGCTTCAACCTGATCACCGTGTGTGCTACGCCTGGTGACTCGGTCAGATTGACAACCAGCCACGACCCCAGCTCTATCATCACAATCAAGAATCTCACCGCGAACGCTTGCGATGTATTCCCTGCCAGTAGCCAGAATCTTGGGCTTGGAGTTGACACAGCTCACTCGCTGGCGGCAGGCGCTGTGATCCAGTTCATATCCACTGTTGCTTCCGACCAATGGGAAGAGATGTTCGAGGTATTGTGATATGACAACCAGCCAGCAATCCAGATTAGGTGATGCCCCTGAAGAGGGAATGAAGGCACCAGTCGTTACGATCTCTTCTGGCCAGGAGACACTCTTCGGCACCGGCCAATCGATTGCCGGCGTGGTGATCGGTGATCGCGATCGCGTGGCGATCAACGCACAAACAGATTCGACTGAGAACGGGATCTACAACGCTCGAGGCGGCAAGGACTGGGAGAGGGCGTTCGACATGAACCTCGGTGAGGATGTGCTGTCTGGGCAACTGATGTCGGACTCCAACACATCGGCGGTCTACTCCTTGACGGTCCCATCGGGTGGATGGCAACCAGGTATCAACTCACTCAGCTTCGGGCTGCTGCTTTCACCTGTCGGTTTCTTCTGGGGTGCGATCACTGGGACGCTGTCCAACCAGGCAGATCTCCAGCTGGAACTCGATGCCAAGTCTGACACTGGTCACGGCCATGTCGAAGCAGACATCTCTGACCTGCAGGCTTACCTTCTCGATGCCGCGGGATCCATCGCGATGGATGGTGATTTCCACGCCAGGCGCAATGCTGCCTGGGAGGTCATTGACTTCAGTATCTTTGCTCCGACTGCCCACTTCCACGTTGAATCGGACATCTCAGATCTGGGGCAGTACCTCAGTGATGCCGCGGGATCTATTGCGAACGATGGCCTGTTGTATGCCAGGGTCGATGGCACCTGGGCGGCATTCTCCACAGCATCCGGAAACGTGGGCGAGATTGTGGCCTGGCCCCATGATGATGTACCGGATGGCTTCCTCGATTGTAACGGCCAGTCAGTCAACGCAGTTACCTTCTCTAAGCTGTTCGCCATCATCGGCTACATGTACGGTGGGTCCGGAGCCAACTTCAACCTGCCAGATCTGCGCGGCTCTTTCATCCGAGGCACGGCCAACGGCAGCGGCAACGATCCTGACCGGCTGGCGAGAACCGACCGCGGCGATGGAGCAACGGGCGACCTGGTCGGCACCAAGCAGGGCGACACACTCCAGGCGCACGTTCACGATCTCAGTGGCGGTGGCACCGACGACGATGGTGGACCGCGACCACCTGGTGGAAACTCGGCAGATACCGGCTCTCTGAACGGCGCCATCAAAAGTACTGGTGGCAGCGAGACTCGCCCACTCAACGTCAACATGAACTACATCATCCGCTACGAGGGTGGCGGCAGCGGCAACTTGCCACCAGAAATTGTAGTCCAGGACAATGGGGTCACCCTTACCCAGGCTGTCCAAGGTTTCAACTTCATCGGCTTCAACGTCACCGAGCCGCTCGATGACCAGATCGAGATTCGATTCGGCAGCTCGTTGGCGTCTGGACAATACTGCCCAGACTATGCGTTCAGCTTTATCGACATTACCTCCTGGCAGATTGTCGGCTCGGATGCCTCGCATCTTTTCCGAGCAGGCCGGCGTGTGCGCTTTATCGATGGCGCGACCAACCTCTTCGGCACCGTCACCAGCAGCATCTTCAGTGGCAACACCGTCATCGTCATGAACATGGATGGCGTCGAAGAGCTGACTGCCAGCATCACCGAGGTGTGCCTGGTTACCAGCGCAACTGCCTGGTCAGCGATTTCCGAGGATCCATTCTCTGGCGACCCGATCAAAGATGCCTGCGTTGGCGTCTTCGATACCGTCACTTACATTTTTTGCGTTGGCAACAATGGCAAGGCGGCGATCTCCAACAACGGTGGTCTGAACTGGACCCTGCTGACTACGGGTACAACCGAGCACCTGAATGTCTGCGTCTACGATGCCGCCAACGAGACCTTCTGGGGTGGCGGTGACCTGGGTGTCCTGATCAATACCGATGATGGTGGCGCCACAGTCACGCTCGATGACACATCGGTTGTCGCCCTGCCTACTACGGGTACCGCACGGATCACCGGCTTCTCCTACGACAGTGCTGCGGACGCGCTGATGATCTTGTACCAGCACACGGTCACACCATCGTGGAGTACGGCAAGTTCCCAGGACCAGGGTGCGACCTGGACAACCAGGGCCGCGCTCGGCAATGCACAGGATCCAGGAGGAATGAATAACCTGATGCCAGATGTCCTTGTTGGCGGGGCAACAGGGACAACCCATAGCGCCATCACATTGAACAATACAGGCGACCGTTTTGTCTCCTCTTTCGATGATACCTCCTTCTCCACTGGGTCGAATATGTCGCCCAGCGTTTGCGGCAAAACATTTTCCTTCGATGATGGTGACCAGTCGGTCTCGATACAAGGCGGCTTTGATGGTGCGATCGAGGGAGTATCTCAATGGGTTGGGCGGGACGATACGACCATGTCCAGTCGGATCAGGGATTTTGCCTACTCGATACCGCACCAGCGCCTGATCTCTGTCGGGGATGACGCGCAGATCGCATACCTGGACGAGGCCAATCAGGATGGCTTCGACAACTGGACCCTGGTAGAGAATGGCTTCGATCCATTGACCGACATCTTGACTGTGGTATGGGATGAGTTCAACGGAGTCTATGTGGCCTTCTCGGACAACGGCCAGATCTGCCGCAGCTCGAATGGCCTGGGCGATCCGATTACTCCGACCGTCTTTACTGGCTGGACCTTGATCGCTGAAGATCCATTCACCGGCACCCGAATCAACCGAGTCATTGCCGGCTCCATCGGCGGCACCAACTACTGGGTGATCGTCGGACCTGGTGGCACACTCTTCACCAGCATCGATGCCGGCATCACCTGGATCAGCCGCGCCACTGGCACCACTGCCGAGATCCTGTCGATCGGTTACTCCAGTGCATCGGAGACTTTCTTTGCTGGCTGCGCGAACGGTGATTATCTGTCCAGTACTGATGGCACTACCTGGGTCCTGGACAACACCACCATCGCAGCACTCGGTGGCACTGGCAGTGATGCCATCTATACGATCCAGTGGGATGGTTCAGCTGGCGTATGGCACATCATCTTCCAGTTCGCGGTATCAACCAAGCGGTCTGCTACCTCTCCCGATCTCATCACCTGGACGATGCGCGATACCAGCGTCAACTTCAACGAAGTGTTGAGAGCCAAGAACACTAAGTCAGTGGTTGATATTAATCTCTACCACCCGAACACCGATGACTTGTATGAGTTTATCGGTGCGGCTGACACCTCGGATGCGCTCGTTTACGGACGCACCGATGCCGACTTCATGGTCTGCTGTCACGAGGAAGCAGGCACGGATGGTAATGGCCGCAACATTGTTGTTGGTTCGCAATCTGGCAAGCTCGAAAATTTAAATCGAAGTGTTCTTACGGGGCAGACGGCTGGCGTCGATCAGGTCAACGCGATCCACTTCTCCACCGGATCCAATCGCTGGATTGCGGTCGGTGAGAATGGTTCGATCAAGTCGCTCGATGGTGCGACCTTCAACACCAGCAACACCTGGTTCGAGGTCACGAATCCATTCACCAATCACATCACCGATGTCTGGTACGATCCGACTGATGACATCTTCATTGCGATCGGGCAGAACGGTGAGATCGGAAGAAGCACGGACGGTATCTCATGATTCATCACACTCACCTGGTACACGGTGGCGGCAAGGTCAACCACCCGAAGAAGATTGTTGTACACTGTATGGGTGAGTTCATCATCGATCCAACCCCTATCCATGCGCCAGATTTTCTGGACGGCTACAAGTTATCCGCACACGCCTTGGTCGGGCCGAATGGTGATGTCTACATCTGCAGAGATGATGACGAGCGAGCCTGGCATGCCCGAGGACATAACACCGACAGCCTGGGGATCGAGTTCCTGGTCGAAGGTGAGCATACCTACGCCACGTTCCTCGAGGCGATCAAGGCGCCCTACGTCAGCACGGCGCAGTGGGAGACCGGCGTCGATATTGTTACCGCGTGGATCCAGGCCTACGACATTCCGATCTCGAAGATCCACAGGCACTCGGACCTGTCGCCAGGTCGCAAGGTGGATCCAGGCGAAGGGTTCCACTGGCAAGACTTCCTCGATCGACTGCCGGCGCTGACCTGATGCAGTACGTTGCAATGGTACTTATAGTCACCACCCTGCTCGGTGGCGTCTACGGGATGTGGAACAAGATCCAGCTCCAGGCCGCGGAGGCCGAGATCCAGGTATTGACCATCGAGAAGGATGCCGCTGTGGCCTCGCAGAGAGCCGCTGAAGAGGCGCAGGCATTCCAGGCGATTCAGGTACAGGAGTTCCAGGTTAAGAACGCACAGCTACAAGCGGACGCCGCAGCGGCACGGAAACAAGTGCAGTACACCAGGGATATATTCAACGACCATGACCTGGCAAACCTGATGGCCAAGAAACCAGGGCTGATTACGAAGAGGATGCAGGATGGGACCGACAAAGTTTTTGCTGATCTTCGCGCTCTTACTGAGTAGCGGCTGCAGCATATTCTCGAAGCCGAAGGTGGTGGTCCAGCACGAGCCGGTCTACCTGCCGATCGTGTGTCCGGATCCAGCGAAGCCGGCATCGATCTCAACGATCAGGGTCAGGCCCCAGGTCATCGAGGATAAGATCGGGATCTACTGGGTGGGGTTAAGTGCGAAGGATTACGAGGCGCTGTCGATCAACATCCAGGAAACCATCCGGTACATCAAAGACCAACAAGGCGTGACCCGCTACTACCGCGAGTGCATCGTCAAGTTCAACGAGCACATCGAACAGCAGCGGGATCCCGACTAACCTTTTTCATCCTCCTTGGTGTGGTGCTCGACTTCGTTGCGATCGAACAACCAGGTCAGGTCCCTGCCCCAGGAATCGTGTGGGATGCTGAAGCGCCAGGGTCCGACCAGGAACTTCTCCTTGCCATCGAACTTGAATACCTCCTCGCCGGTATCGTAGGGTTGCCAGAAGCCACGCTTGAACATCG
>Ga0114923_10001931_pt1 | contig 14187 bp, 14 predicted proteins | sample SumtaG_FD_89578 | JGI IMG/M metagenome (GOLD analysis project Ga0114923, IMG submission 89578) | Deep subsurface microbial communities from Indian Ocean to uncover new lineages of life (NeLLi) - Sumatra_00157 metaG | ecosystem: Environmental > Aquatic > Marine > Oceanic > Sediment | place: near... | reverse complement strand
GCTGATGTTGATATAGATATTGATGCTGATGTTGATATAGATATTGATGCTGATGTTGATATAGATATTGATGCTGATGTTGATATAGATATTGATGCTGATGTTGATATAGATATTGATGCTGATGTTGATATAGATATTGATACTGACGTTGATATAGATATTGATGCTGATGTTGACGTAGATATAGATGCTGATATGGATGCAGAAATGGAGATGGAAATTGATTCAGATACAGTATCCACAATTACTCCTGCCCCCATCATGCTATTGTTTTCAACGGTATTTTTAGTTTATGGAATTTCAGGCTTATCAATTTATTTTCTCATTAGAGCAGATTTAAGGTTTATTGTCTTTTTTGCTGCTCCCATAATTTCTTTCCTATCTATAAAATTTATTAATTTAATATGGAAAATGCTAGCAAAATCACGTTATTATAGAATTTCGTCTACTAAGAACTTGATAGGGATTGAAGGAGAAGTAATATTAAAAGTGGATAGAAGAGGGGGGGTACTTAAAATTCCATCAAGAACTCCTATGAAATTTGAACGATTACATGTCAAACCTGTAATAGAGGATTCGATATTTGAAAGAGGAGCTCGAGTTTTTGTATGTGATGTAAACGATGGATTTTTATTGGTAGACAATCAGAGAAAATCAATTAGAAAGAGGAGATAGGTAGAGTAGTAATAATGGTCATTTTATTTAGCGATATTATGATAAATTATAGAGATTTAACAAAAAAATTATAAAAAAATAAGTAAAAATAAAAAAATAAATAAAAAAAAGAGGAGGTATTAAAAAAGAGTTGATATACCAAGAATTTAATCCTTGGGCCATAGGGATTGGAGTCACGATAGGAATAGTTGTGTTTTTATTCATTGTCTTTCTCGCAGCTAGATATCGAAAATTCAAAACAAACCAGTTCGTAATACATTTGCGTAATGGTAAAGTCAAGCACGCAGGATTGGGAGGAAGTATATTTTTGCTTCCGTTAATAGATGATTATATAGTAATTCCAACTACAAGCATCCAAACTGTGGTGGAAGCACATGAACATATAGTTTCATATGAGTATCAAAATATTGAAATTGAAGGTTTATTGATTTGGAAAGTCATTGATCCAGAAAAAGCGTTTAGCGCGGTCTCATGGATTATGAGAGATGAAAACTATGTTGAAAAAATATTAAAGGGTGCAACAGAGGCGATTATTCGTACTACTTGTGCTAACATGCCATTGGAAAAGATCATTAGAGAAAGAAGAGAGATAATTGATCCTATTGAAAAAGATTTACATGAATTAACAGCTGATTGGGGTATTGTCATTGAATCTTTAGAAATTATAGAGGTAATAATAGTAGAACCTGATTTAAAAAAGAATATGGAGGCTACAAAACAGGCTGAAGTATTAAGAAAAGCTAGGATTGCTAAGGCTGATGCCGAAAGAGCGTCTAGATTAAGAGAATTAGAGGTAAAAAATGAATTAGGAATTCAAGAACAATCTGTTGATAGGGAAATTGAATTGCGGAGAAAAGAAAAGGAAATTGCGATCGCAGATCAAGAAAGAGAACGCAAACTAATTGAAGCTGATGGTGAAAGACAGAAAAAAATTATCGAGGCTGATGCCGAAGCCCAACAAATTAAGCGAAAGTTAATAGCTCAAGCAGAAGGTGAGGCAGAGAATATAAGGCAGCAGATGCTTGCTCAAGCTGAAGGTTTCAAGAAACAAGTAGAGGCTATGAGCAGTGCTGATGAACGATTTTTAGCGGTACAGTTAACAAACATTTTACCGGAGATTTTCAAGCACATAAGCCCTGATAAGATGTTCATTATGGGAGACGGGAATGAGGCGTTTTCGTCGATCTCGAAATCTATTATGCCATTCTTGCAGCTACTACCTGAATATTCAGATAAAATTAAGGATTTCTTTAATAACGGGGGATCTGAAAAACTAAAGGAGATTTTAGTTAAGAAAAAATAGCGTACATTTCTCGTAGATGAACCCAACCAACCATTTTTTACTATTTTTTTATTTACTATTTTAAAGTTAAATAAGAGGAATTAGAAAAAATAATGTCAGATATAAAAAGAATGCTAAATGAAGGAAATTTACGTTTTCATTTGAAGATTACTCAAGAATTAGAAAATTTAGAAACTAAAATTAAACTGCCTAGATATCCAGTATTGATTCTTACTTGTATGGATCCCAGGATTGATATTCATAGGATTTTTCAATTGGATCCGGGGGATGTGTTTGTTGTAAGAAATGCGGGTAATCTCTGCAGTCAAGACAGTTTAAGATCTATACTGCTTGCTATTTATCAGTATAATATTAAATATATTATAGTTTTAGGACATGTAGATTGCGGTATGACAAAAATTAATTTATTAGACTTAAAAAAGAACGTTCCTTATGAATTTCTTCCCTATACATCAAAGGGGAGTTCAGGTCTCTTTACAGAAACTAAAGAATTTTTTAAACCGTTTATTGATGAATTAAGAAATATCAAGCAACAAATAGAAACTTTACGTAGATTACAACTACACAAACCAGAAGTAAAAATCCTAGGAATGCTCTATGATGTAGAAACGGGATGGGTTTTTGAGTATGATAGATTAAAAGACCTTGTTACCATGGAGAATTTTAGAGAGCATTATAAAACAATATTAAGAGAGAAACAGTTCCAATTCATCGACTTTTTAGATACAATTAAAGATGAAATTATTGATACTGAAGACTTCAACAAAATGAAAGGGGAAAAAGAATCAGATAAAGTGGAGGAATTACTTCTCGACACTGTGTTAACTAACAAGGTCAAGATTTCGGATGACATTCAAAATCAAACCCTCAATATACCTACAATTTTAACTAAAATCCAAGTTCCAAAAATTAAGTTTATCGGAGTTAAAATACATATTCCTAAAATCTATAGAAAGAGAAATGAAAATAATGATGAAATTTAATTTCATACTTACTGATTAAGAAAAGGGTTTATGATGGTAGAAATTAACGATAATCAATCTATAACAAATCATAAACCAATTAGATATTGTGGAAATTGTAAAGGGGAATATACTTTTGAAAATTTTATTCAAAAATACTCAGAATTATATCATGATCTTGCTACAAGTTTATGGCAAAATCCAAAAATAAGATTTTATTGTTCCTATTGCTATTTATTAGAAATAATTAAAACAATAAAAAAAAAAAGAGAGTTAAAAATTAAATTAATATCCTAATATTAGCAGAATAAATGCAATCATTATAACTGTCCCTGCAATTCCCGCATAGAGTGGTGACACCCATGTGAAAATGACGAATGCTATTGTCAATAATACCCACCAATTATATGGAATCTTGATGTCTATTTTATCAAGAACTAATATGATTAAAATAACGGCTACGATAATACCAATAATAGGATTGATTATGGTGGCAGGTGTTGAAAAAGCAAAGATAGCGAAAATCATAATGCACTCGTAAATTGCAAAACCAGCACCTATAAGAGCTACCAATTTAGAAGGAAGAATATCTTTCTTCTCTGCAAAAATTTCCATGAGACCAGCAATTATCAGTAATACTCCACCTAAGTAAGGTTTCCAAGTTGCAAAACCAGCAGTTGAGAAAAACGCAAGTACAACTAAGATAACACCGAAAACTAATGTTAACCACCAATAATTGGGAATTTTAACTGGTGACAAATCAATAAATTCCAATGATATAAAAATAACAATGGCAAGTATTATAGCAATAATTCCAAATAGAATAGTTAAACCATCTGTTGAAGCTAATAAGGCAGTGACACTTTCCGAACAAAGAATAAGTACTGCTATAAAAGCTACGATTTGTGGGGCAGTAATCTTGTCAGAAGTTATTTTTTTTTCAGTAACTTTTTTTATTGGAGCTTTTTTCGCAGGAGCTTTTTTCGCAGGAGCTTTTTTCGCAGGAGCTTTCTTTGCAGGAGCTTTCTTTGCAGGAGCTTTTTTCGCAGGAGCTTTCTTTGCAGGAGCTTTCTTTGCAGGAGCTTTCTTTGCAGGAGCTTTCTTTGCAGGAGCCTTTTCCTCAGTAATCTTTTCTGTTGAGTTTTCTTCTCCCATAATATTTCACTTTTAAGTTTTTTTGTTTTAATTCTATATTGATTTCCAATTTTAATTTAAATTGAAATTAGGTTTAAATGTAATCCTTAGGTATTTAAATTTTTAGGATAAAAGTCATTAGGTTTGATTTTGCAACTTGGGAACATATTAAGTTTAAGCTTACAACAATGAAATTTGCTTACTGAAAAGCTTCTCTTTTTTTCTAGAATAGAAGACTTCAGAAGTTATGGAATGTCTTAATTTGAAAGTTTCTGTTTGGAGAAAGTATAATATAAGGTTTATAGAAAAACATTAACTAATAAAAGTAGTTATAAAAATAACAGAGAAAGTATTTCTATTTAGCATATTCTTTATTTTATTCTATTTTCATCGAATTTTGTTAAATTTTCGAGACAAAGTTTTAAATATTTTTCAAATTTGTCAATTTCATTTTCTGATAAGCCATCATAAAATATGTTAGTCATTTTATTAGACACTTGCAGATATTTTTCCTGAAGTGATTTATTCTTTTTGGTTAATTTTACGTTCATAGTTCTCTTATCTTTTTCTGATCGTACGCGAATTAGATATCCAGCTTTTTCTAAGTTATCTAACATGTGTGATAAAGTTGCTTTACTTAAAGATGTCTTTTTCCTAAGTTCTTGGAAAGACATATTATCCTTGCGCCAAAGTGGAAACATGACTCTTCCCTGAGCAGGATTAATTTCTTTAATGTTAAATTCATTAAGTAATTTAGCGAAAATTCTTGCTGACAACTGATGTATCTTTGATATTAGAAATCCTCCTTCCCTCAACTGTTCCATTATTTTTACCTGGGTTCAAATATACTTTTCTGTAATTTGGAGTAGAGTCTTGCATTCTTAGGAATCAAACGGATTAGGGTGAAATCAGGATCTTCCAATCCTTTTGAGTAATACTTGGTCCACCATTCTAACCATAATTTTCGCTTTATATCGACATCGTCGACAATTTCTACATCCCCCCCTAACATAACTCCCTTGAAATCTTCAGGATCACAGAAATAAACAGCAATTTTGGAATTTTGTTTGATGTGATCTATCTTTGATGATGATGTATTTGTAGATATGTATATATCGAACTTATTGCTTTGGTTCACAAAAAACTCGTAAAATTCTGGAAATTGTTCTTTATTTCTTAAATTAAACATTGCCCTTGTTATAGGGTATCCTTCAGAATTAATAGTAGTTAAATAAGCGGCTTTAGAGGACTCTATTAATTCCAAACTTAATTTTTTAGCTTCTTCGGTATCCATCTCTCTTTTCCTTTTATTATTTTGTTATATTTTGATTTATTATTATATATTTTTTCTTATTTTATCTAATCTATCCTTTGCTGAAGGATCGTTATTAAAAGTTTGCTTTAAATTATCGCAAAAATAATCATCACAGAAAGCGCAATTTTCAAGTTCTTTTTCAGTACAACATTTCCTCGTTGGGCATTCACCACACCAAATAAATTTTTTTTCATTCGATTTACACCCATCGCAATATACATCCTCGGGTTTAAATGACATTGATTCATTTGACCACGTCTCTGCTACCTTACTTATTTCATCATAATCATCTTTTTGGGTAGCAATATAGGCCGGACATACTAAACAATTAAGTCCGCAACATGCTATCTTTTCCATCATATTTTTAATTCCTCCTAATTCAAATTATATTTTAATTCAGTTTTTTTTACTAGGAGCATATTAAACCAAACAATAGTGTTGAAATTTGGCTTATCTTCAATGTGGGCACCTAATAAACATACCGGTAGTGGTAATAACGGCAATTTCCATCCTGTTTTAACTTTTGTTATTTTTTTCACCTGATTTGTTATTTTATAACTTACGGATATTTGACTCTTTAATATCCTTAGCTTTTTGTATTGATATGTCTTTCCTGCAATAAAATTCAGGCATTTCAAAATAAAAATACGCTGTATCCATTTTTTTGGGGGATTTTTTGTTCGACTTCGAACGATATTTGTTCGAAGTAAAACAATCTCTCCTCATATTTAAATCTTTGTATCAAAGGAACTGTAATCTCATAGTGAGAATTTCTTTCTAAAGTCATAAAAAGTCCCTCCATTTACCTTCACTGAACCAAGAAAAAGACCTATATCCATCAGATAACTTTCTCGAAACTTTCGAGTTAATCTAAAAGATTTCTTTGGAGTTCTTTTGGGATGTAAGCTTACATCTATCGAGTTACGTTAGGAAAAAGGGAAGAAAATTCTATTAACTATTTTTCTAAATAAATCAAAACGTCTATGAAAGAACTATAAACATTTTAATTAGATTGTAGTATATAATTCTAAATTAATAAAATAAATCTAAGTTGGGAAAACCCATGATACAGAAAAAATTTACTTTGATTTTTAGTTTAATTTCGATAATTTTGATAATTCTTGCATATTTCTTTCCATTTTTATCAACCTTTTATGCCGGTGAGAATCATAAATACTTTCTTGATGGAACAGTACATGTTGTTGAGGCAGGAACTATTTTGTATTATTTTTTAATTCCGGAAGAATTTGCTACAACAAATTTCATTCTTAATGTTATTATTTTTGGTATTGCTGCTATAGCACTATTGATCAATGTCTCTTTAATAATTGCATTAAAGAAAATAAAATCTAATATTTTTAGTATTGTAAGTATTATTGTGGGAGGTATAGTAATTATTATAGTTTTAATAGTCTATTTTACGTTCCCGTTAGGAGATGGAGTTACACTGGTTCCGGAATTAGGATTTATATTGTCATTAATTGGAAGTTTATCTGCTATTGGAGCGGGAGTGTTTGATATTATTAAAGTAAAACGTTCATTCCCTTCCAATTAAGTCAGGATTCCCCTTTTCATATAATTTTAATATTTTAGTATGTTTCTAACATATATTTAGTTATAGAATAAATCGATAAAAATAAAAAGTGAAATACAAATTGACAAATCTCGGTCAAATTATTACATCTACGAGCAATAAATATGGGGATAGAGAATTTATCTATTGGGAAGATCCCCTTACAAAAGAAACAACAACAGTAACTTATAAGGAATACGGGGAATTCACAAATAAAGCAGCAAATATGCTCTATAATTTGGGAGTGCGAAAAGGAGATATTGTTAGCATTCTCTTACCGAATAGCCTTGAAATGACATATTTTGCCCTCGGTGTTCAAAAAATCGGGGCAATTTTTGGTCCCATAAACACAATGTTGAAAAGAGATGAACTCCAGTACATCATCAACAATAATGAATCCAAGATTTTGATAATAAACGATGAGTTTATTGAAGAAATTGTCGAAATAAGAAAAGATCTGCCATATTTAGAAGAGATAGTTTTAATAGGTAATCCATACGATAAAATGTTAAATTATTCTGAATTAATGGAAAAGTCTTCATCTTCAGATCCTCCTTCTGTTGAAATAGATGAAAAAGAAGATCCAGCTTTCATTGTTTATACTGGAGGAACAACGGGTTTCCCAAAAGGAGCTTTGTTAACCCATTATAATGTAATCTTTGATAATAAAATGATCTTAAAAGTCAAGCAGGATGAGGAGATTAGTGATATAAACTTAACTGACCCTTTCAAGGATAGTAAGTATAAATTCAAATCACTTGTAGTAAATCCAATGTTTCATGTAAATGCACTTATTTCATCGCTTTTCTTGATATTTACAATAGGAGGCGCGATGCTTCTAACTAGAAAGTTTTCTGCTTCGAATTTTTGGAGGCTTATCGAAAAATATCATATAACTAATACAATGGTTGTTCCTACAGTTTTCGCAATTCTCCTAAAAGTTGGAAAAGAAACAAAAGAAGAATTTGACACCTCTTCCTTGATTAGTATTGTCTCAGCAGCAGCCCCGTTACCCATCGAGCTTCAAAAGGAATTTGAATCAACTTTTAATATTACAATTGATGCTGGTGGACTTGGAATGACTGAAGTTTCAAGTGGTTGTTTTGGTTTTCCTGAAGGTCGAAGAATTCTGGGAAGTGTAGGTAAGCCTTTAACCGGTGTACAGGCTCTTATTGTTGACCAGGACAACCCCGATCCGAATAACCCGCTTGAACATAATAATGTTGGTGAAATTATTATAAAAGGTCCAAACGTGATGAAAGGATATTTTAAAAATCCTGAAGGAAATGCAGCTGTATTTCTCGAAGGAGGATGGCTCAGGTCGGGAGATTTAGGCTATTTTAATGAGGAAGGTTATCTGTTCATGGGGGGACGGGCAAAAGATATGATAATTAGGGGCGGGGAAAACATATATCCAATAGAGATTGAAGAAATTTTATATAAATTTCCAGGTATTTCAGAAGCAGTGGTGATTGGTAAGCCTGATAAAATATACGGTGAACTTCCTAAGGCTTTTATTACCATGAAATCAGGTTTTAATCCCTCCGGTGATGAAATTATAGAATTTTGTAAAAGCAAACTTGCTGATTTTAAGGTTCCTGTAGAAGTTGAATTTCGCGACTCGTTACCAAAGTCAAAAATTGGTAAACCTGATAAAAAAACTCTTCAAGATGAGGAAAAAGAAAAGTTTAAGTTACAATAGATTATAATTGGTTTTCAAAAAGGGAAGAAAATTCTATTGGTTATTTTTCTAAATAAATCAATTCGTCTATGAAAGAACTATAAACATTTTAATTAGATTATAGTATATAATTCTAAATTAATAAAACAAATCTGAGTGGAGAAAAAACCATGATACAGAAAAAATTTACTCTGATTTTTAGTTTAATTTCGATAATTTTGATAATTCTTGCATATTTCTTTCCATTTTTATCAACCTTTTATGCCGGTGAGAATCATAGATACTTTCTTGATGGAACAGTACATGTTGTTGAGGTAGGAACTATTTTGTATTATTTTTTAATTCCGGAAGAATACGCTACAACAAAATTCATCTACCTTGCAATATAGAAAGGCTGTAAATATCGGTGAACAAGCATTTCAAATGAGTCAAGAATTGGGAATTAAAAAACAGGGATTATTATTTGAAAGCAGATAGAATTTCATCATTTATTTGCTCAAACAATTCATATTTCATCGGTACACTCCCGAACATGATTTCCTCTACACCAGCATCGATATATTGTTGAATACGATCAATAATGAATGAAGCTGTACCATATAAGACCCATTCTCCACGAGCTTTGCGAATTTGCTCTGCCTCTTTCTCATCATTTTCAAGACGTAAGGGAATTAGCATAGTTTTCTCAATTTCAGCTGGATCTCGGCCAATATCCTCACAATGACGCTCAAGCACTTCTATTTTATGCTTAAATAATTCTGGGGAACCCGGATTATTAAAATCAATATTACAGATATCCCCGAATTTAGCCAAAGTGCGTAAAGTTCTTTTTTCTCCATTCCCCCCAACCATAATTGGAACATGCGGTTTCTGTGTGCACGCTGGAGAAAAATGTGCTTGATCGAGCTTGTAATAACGACCGTTATAATCGACAGGACCTTCTGCTGTAAAAAGTATTTTAATCAGTTCTACTGCTTCTTCCAACCGATCACACCTCTCCTGAACACTTGGAAATTCCCACCCAAATGCTTCATGTTCACGTTTGTACCATGAGGCACCAATACCAAGTATAAGACGACCATTTGAGATTTGGTCTACTGTAGCTGCCATTTTGGCAAGTAGCGCGGGATTTCTGTAAGTATTCCCAGTGACGAGTATTCCTAACTTTACACGGTTAGTGACCGCTGCGGTAGCAGTAAGCATTGACCAACTTTCCAGAGCGGGTAGATGATCTAGATTAGCTCCCGGTAATGGGATTAAAAAATGATCTGAAAACCATAAACTGTGCCAAGGACCGGATTCAATTACCTTAATGGTCGAAAGAGTATCTTCCCATGTTGTTGCATAATTTGCTAATTGTGCTCCAAATTTCATTCAAAATCCTCTTTATGAAATTATAACAAAATCCTCTTTATTATGAAATTATATCATTAAAAGAAAAAGGATTTTTAAAATTTCTTATTGGTGAATACGATTCGGTATTGAGTAAAATTGAAATACACGTCTGTAAAATTATTTACTAAAATTATTTATGCCTTCTTTAACTAGTAGAATATCATTACAAATTAAATCTCTTTAATGAAAAACCATGATTGAATACATTATTTTGGTAATTTTTGTTATTGTAGCAATAATCGAAGTATTTGGTGAATTCAAAGAAAACAGTAAGATTATCTATGTTACTAAACCATTTCTAATGCCTTTGTTGATAATGTATTATATTTTTGGAGTTATCGAAACATCTTCAATAGTACGAGTTGATTGGTTTATTGTTATTGCGTTGATTGGTGGTATGGGTGGAGATATTTTTCTGATGCTTAAGGATGAAGATAAATGGTTTTTACCAGGGATGGGTTCATTTTTAATCAACCAAATTTTCTACATTATATCTTTCTTCTTGTCAATCACTAGCTATGCCGCATTTAATGTATGGGCATTGTTTTTGATTGTACCATCACTCCTAATACTATTTTTTACGGTGCCAAGATTTATTAAAAATACGGGAAGTATGAAAATTCCCGTTTTAGTATATATGGCAGCAATTCTTTTAATGCATATATCTGCTCTATTACGGATCGCAGATTTAAGACTTCAAGGCTTGCCATTTATAATGATCTTTATCGGTTCTCTGTCATATGTTTTTTCTGATGCTTCAATTGCTACAAATAAATGGGCTGGAGAATTTAAAAATGCAAGAGTAATCATCTTAACGACTTATATCTTGGCTCAATTCTACATCGTCTTAGGTGCTTTACTTACCAGTATGCTGTAATATATCATTACATTAATTTTCTTTACTTTTTTTTGTTTAGAATTAAAATGACATAGAACTTGGTAAAACTTTGAAATAAGATAGCTGTGAAAAAATTTTTAATTTAGCAATAATTACTTCGTTTGTTAGATAATTTATTTAAAGCCTCGGTGGCTTAGCTGGTATATGATTTTAAATTTGATGATATCAACCGAAAGCACTGCCTTGGTAAGGCAGAGGTCGCGGGTTCAAAAGTGAGAAAAAATTTATTTTCTGCGGAAATTCCCGCCCGAGGCTTTACTTTTCTTTTTTAATCCAAGAACCGTGGGTTGGTATTTTTATTCCCCATTTAACACAATATTTTTTTACAGTTTTTCCAGATACACCGAAATCTTCCCCAATTTTATACAAAGGCATTAAGTCTACTAATTTTTCAAGTTTCTGTTGCGTGATAATAAACTTTCTCTTGTGTGATCCATGCCACGCTTTTTCTTTAATAGACTCTATTCTATCATCTTCAGTCTTGAATCTACATCTTTTTCTTGGTAAACTACCTTTATAATTATCTAACATTTCATTAAATAAAACAGAACCGAGTGCTAACCTATATGCTACACCATCTATTTCCCTTCCTTCTATTGGTCCTCCAGATCTAACTGTTTCAATTTTATTATCTATCCCAAATTTACTATTTATCTGTTCGAGAAATAAAATACTTCCGGAAGTTATTTTAGAAGTTTTTTGTGTACCATCACCATCAAAATAACCTAAAAGAAATGCCAACTCTAATTCTCTTGTCTTTAGTTGCGGAAATTCAATATTTTTAGACTTTTCCTTACCCGGAATTAATCCATTTCTAATTAAATCCCCAATGATCTTTTTATAACTAAACGACATTCTAAATCTATTTTTTAATTTTTGTTTGTATTTTGGATTAAGACCAAGATCTTTTATAAATCTGTCAACGATCCAAACATCCTTTGTGCTAGCATCAATACCAACTCGGTAAGGTTCACCTTTATCAGTTTTAATAAATCCATCAGCAAAAAGAAATCCTAGCCAATAAGCTTTTTTCTTTGTGTCAATTTGTTTGAAATAGTGTATATCAATATTAGGATGATACCTGAAAATTCGTTTAGATTCAAGATCTCCATCTTTTAATCTTAGTTTATTGTTTAGAACAATTTCATCACATGGTTCATAATCATCTTCAAGGTTCATTTTACTTATAGGATCTTCTTCATCAAAAGGTAAAAAATGATTTTTGAGTAAGTTAAGATCAAGATTCTGGGAAGATGGCTTATAATTGGAGAAACTATCTAAAAGATCTATATTTTTCTTGTCTCTATTATTAATTAATGAATCTTTCTTAATATTTTCATCATTTTCCTCATAGAATTTATATTCATCCATATTATTATTATCTAAATAGCTTTTTTTATACTCCAAGTATTTACAAAAAATCACACTGGGTTTTGACCTTTTAATACAAATTTCTAAGGTGCTTGTTGATAAAAGCAAAAGAATAAATTTTAAGAACAATTGTTTATTTTTGCAATTCTACATAAAACCAAGGTGATTAATTGCCGGTGTGGCTTAGCTGGTTATAGCGCCAGACACACTCTCATGCTGAATACATGGGTCAGACTGAAAGTGCTGGACTCATAATCTGGAGGTCGAGGGCTCAAATCCCTCCACCGGCACACTACTTTTTTTTTATCTTGACTTCTACAGCAAAAATCAATTGTTCATTAAGACTTAGGAAATTTAAAATTGAATCTACTTTTTATATAATTTGAGAGATATGAAGTCAAAAAAAGAAATCAAGCAATATCAAGAATTTTTGCTTAACTCATGGCCAGCAAAACATTATTATTTTTTAAATGGATGGGTATTACGCTTTACTGATGGCATTACATCTCGAGCAAATTCAGTTTTTCCTATAAGATATATTGGGACTCATGAAACCTTGGATTCTGATATTAATATAGTAGAGAAAGCATATAAAGCACATAATTTACCACCAGTATTTACAATGCATGAATTTCATGAACCAGAAAACCTTAAAGATAACTTAATAAAGCGGGGATATCAAGATTATGATCATACTATTGCTTTAGGAATAAATATTGATGACTTTCAACCTAAAATTATAACAAATGATTTTGAGTATATCATTTTTGATTCAAGAGTTAAAGAAATCTCAGAATTTTTAGCTGGATTCTCAAAACGGAATGAAAGTGAACAGAAAGTCATTCAAGAAATCAATCAACAATTAATCGTTCCTCAAAAATGTTATATAATAGTAAAAAATAATGATGAGATTATTGGAACTCTTTTAGCAGTTTTAGTTCCTCAAGGATTTCTATATGTTGGAGACGTATTTGTCCATCCTGATTTCAGAAGAAAGGGCATAGCTACCTTGATGTTAATCAAATTAAAAGAGAAGTGGACGTTTTCAAGTAAGGTTGGAACTATTTGGCTACAGGTTGAAAAGGTAAATACCAAGGCTTTGGATCTATATCACAAATTAGGGATGACAAAATTATATGATTATTACTATATGAAGGTTTTTTAACTTCCAAGTGAAGGATTCTCTAATTTTCATCTGCGACTTTTTCAACATTTTTCCAGAGTCTTAAAGTATTTCCACTCCAAATTTTTTCAATTTCCTTTTTAGAATAACCCCTTTTTAATAATTCTAATGTGACATTTATGTTTTCACTGACATCTTTCCAACCGTCAAGGCAATATGGGGATTCGTAAAAATCAGTACTAATCCCTACATGATCAATACCAATTCGTGATACAACATAATCGATATGATCAATAAAGTCGCTTACATTTGCAGATGGGTATTTATTCTCTATATTACCCAATCTTTGATAATAAGCTGAACGTTTATCTTCCCGTGAGGCATAAAAAGCTTGAAAAAAGGCCCAAAATTCAACAGGAAAACCAATTTCTACTCTAAGATTGTTAATTTCAATTAATTTTTCTTCTGGTTCTGATTTGATTGCTCTGTTTAATCCCACTATATGTATTACACCCCCATTTGTCTTTAAGGCAGCAAGTTGGTCATCATCCCATACATTCCCAACACCGCCTATTGTTTTTATACCACAATGAGAGCACATGACGGGGGCTTTAGAAAGTGCAATCACATCCAAAACTGATTGTTTAGAAATGTGAGCAACATCAACCATCATACCAAGTCTATTCATTTCAAGAACTACTTCTTTTCCAAAATCGCTAAGTCCGTTGTGTAAGGAATCTTCTCCCTGAGGGTT